>Ga0315312_1000181_pt1 | contig 98041 bp, 99 predicted proteins | sample TDP7_MG_FD_203629 | JGI IMG/M metagenome (GOLD analysis project Ga0315312, IMG submission 203629) | Freshwater sediment microbial communities from Lake Towuti, South Sulawesi, Indonesia - TDP7 | ecosystem: Environmental > Aquatic > Freshwater > Lake > Sediment | place: Indonesia: South Sulawesi...
AAACTGGGCTTGAGTACTGTGTTCACGTCAACGATTACTTTGTTGATGTTTTGCAAGTGGTACTTAGCTTTCAATTTGTCCGGAAGTAGTCCAAACATGTTTTTCATTCCTAGAGTAACGCCAGTCTCGTTATGTGGCTTTAACTTTGCAGCACTGATTATTGTGGCGTCCTCAACGATTTCAGGTACTTCTATCTTGTGAAGTACCTCAGCATTCGGGACTGTCAATTGAATTTTGTCTCTCTCTTTGCTTAAATTCAAGAATTCCACTCCTGTTCTTTCACACATTTTATCCATCCCGGTAGCGTGAAATGCCTTATCCGCATTGGTGGTTGTTGCATTGGATTCCACTACAAAGATTTTGTTTGTATACTTCTTAGCTTGGTTGATTATCGCTTCAACAACAAGTGGGTCAGTGGTTACGCCTGTTTCATAGGTTTTTACAGCGATAAAGTTCACTTTAATCAAAACTTTTAATGCATTTCTGAAAAGTTCGTCCAGCCCCTCAATTAGGCTTAACGCCTTATACACGGTTTCTAATGACCGCGAACCCTTTATCAACGCAACTTTAGCCAAATACGAAACTCCTCCGCTCGAAGGTATAACCAAACTCTCTTCTTTTTTATTAATTTTTAATTCGTTAACAGTTTTTCCGAGTATAAATGAGGAAGTATAGTTTCCTCTTTAGTGTAGTGGTCAAAGCTTTTAGTAAACATTCGCAATGTTCTATTTTGCATCGGTGGGATTTAGTCAACGAGATTGGCATTCATTTGTGAGCTGTTCTTCCCTTACGTCAAAGGCGGTGCAGAGAATAGATATTGGGAAGTCTCTAAAAGGCTGGTGAGAGAACATGAAGTGCACGTATTTACAATGCGCCCCGAGGGAACGCCAGCCGAGGAAGCTTTAGAAGGAGTCTATGTTCATCGTGCTAACAAATTTAGTGAACTTTACGGGCGAAATGGGCGAAGACGAATTTGGCCGTCAGTTGTGTTTTCTTGGGAACTATTGAAACAATTACCTAGAGGCTATGGTCAGTTTGACGTAGTTGACTTTAGTGCGTTTCCCTATCTTCCATGTTTATCAGCAAAAATTCTTTCAGCACATTGGCGCGCACCACTAGCAGTCACGTTCCACGAGGTTTGGGGCTCTTACTGGTTTGAATACTTTAGAAACCCGTTTTCAGCTAGAATCGGGAAGTTCTTTGAGCGTTCTACTGCGCAGTTAGCCAATAAAATAATTGCAGTCTCTCAGTGGACAGCACTCGCGTTAAGCGAGATATACAAAGTTAGCCAAGAGAAGGTAACCGTCATTCCAAATGGAGTGAGTCTTGACTTCATTCGATCGGTTTCCAAGGAAAAAGAGCCGTTGAAAGTTTTGTATGTTGGACGCTTAATTGAACACAAGCACGTTGACTGGTTGCTTACCGCAATGAAAATAGTTTTAACATCATATCCTAAAGCTTCCCTTCACATAATTGGGGACGGACCCCAACGGGACTCTCTCGAGTCTTACGCGCACGAACTCGGAATTGCTAGTGCAGTACGTTTCTACGGCACGCTTTCAAATCGTTTAGAAGTAGTAGAGCACATGAAGAGTGCTTCAGTTTTTGTGTTGCCGTCAACTCGTGAAGGCTTTAGTATGGTTACTCTGGAAGCGATGGCTGCCGGAACGCCAGTTGTGGTTATGAAGGCGCCGTTGAATGCAACATTGGATTATGTTAAAGATAGCCAGAATGGATTGATCGTGGAACCAGATACACCAGATGCGATCGCTAATGCGATTACGCTTCTCTTTGAAGATTCTAATTTATACCTTAAACTAGTTCAGAATGGATTTTCAGTTGCAAGGCTTTATAATTGGGATACCATCGCTGGTATGCTCGGGAAATTCTATCGCTCTATTGCTGAGTCCACTTGATGTTGTTTCCGGTTATTATGGGAGTTGGGTAAAGGTTTCGTTGTCGGTGTAGGTCCAAACGTTGCTAAAAGTAGTGCATATGGGAAGATCAGATACTGCGCGCTAAACACTCGATTGAGAACAAGGAATGCTGTGACGATACCTCGGAAGGCTTTGAGGAACACGCTGCCGCCTACTTTGATGTCTCCTCCTCGAAGAGCAAGAATTAAGGCAACGACTCCAGCCTGAAAAATAAGGGCGTAATTATAGATTTCGGGGAAATACAGATTCAAAACCCTATAAATGGAATAGCCAATGTCCCGGACTCCTCGATAAATTAAGTGGAACTTAAATTGGAAGAGATAGGCTTCAAGGTTGCTAATCATAAAAGGAATGGAGACCGCTAGGCAGACAGAGAAAGTAATAGCACTATACTTGAGAAATTGTCGATCATGGTGGCGAATGAGAAGAGGAAGTAGGAAAAGCACGGGAAACCATTTTGTCATTATGGCTAGCCCGAGTAACACTGCGGAATATGCAGTTTTTTCGTTTAGATAATAAAGAATTGAAGCCATCAACAGTAAGAGGCATACGGGGTCGTACCATCCACCGAGGCTGGCGATAATCATTGCTGGACTATAAGCATAGATAACGGCCAGGGCGTTGCTAGCGGGTTTGTCGTAGAATTTAGCAGCAATAATGCGTACAAGGTAAATGTTAGCGAGGTCTGCAATGAAAGCTGGAATCTTAAAGAACACAGGGTTATTAGTGAAAAGGGCGATCGGGGCCATCACTAAAAGTGCTAATGGGGGATACTCGACGCCAACGCGTTCGTAGGGGTAGCGTGAGTAGAGGTAATCTTTCCATCTTTGAACTGTAAGAATTTCTAGATATGGATTCTGCCCATTAACAAGAGCTTGTCCTGAGTAAGAGTAAATAATGAGGTCACGGTGGTAAGCAGGGAAGACCATAACGAATCGGAGAATTAGATTAACTGTCATGAATATTAGCAAATGTCTATTCTTTATTCCGAGTGCAAACTTCTCACGTTTTAATAGGCAAAGATAGAGGACGACGAACTCTCCGGCGATGAACAAGCTTCGAAGAACTGGTCGAGTAATGTATTCGGCTAGAAAGATTAGGGAACCAAAGTACCAAATCCTTTCTATTCCATGGTCGATGGCAATTATGAGGATAAAAACAGCGTTGTAAAGGGCAATGGAAGCGATTAGGAGTAAAAGTGGAAGCGATTCTCTCGTTCTTGCTAATGCGTTGTGTAGTTTCGTGCATTTTGCCTCCTATGTTACGTGGGTTTGAACGTTCCTTGGCGGTCGTGAGGCGCGAATTTTTTGCATAAAAACCTTTACTGTTGGCTCATGGCTCTTCCAAGTGATGTCTTTCAAGTAGAAAACGAATGTTACAATAGCAAATCCAAGTCCATAATAGTACTCTAGACAAGACGCGTACCACCCGGCTGCACCAGATATGAAGCGTAGTCCAAAGATCTGACCTGTGAACGGGAAGAAAAGGGGGACATCGCCTGATAACCAGTTAAATAAAATATGCCATAGTTCTCCGGCTGCAGAATAGATAGCATAACCCCGGTTGAAAACGAGATAGAAAAATGCAAAATTTAGTGCAACTCCAGTAAGGGAATGAAATAGGGAATGATGTCTAAATGGTAGCCCTAACGTTAAGCCAAGAACGTCGTCGAGAACATTGATTAACGTTCCGATAATGAAACATAGGAAATAGGGATTTACCTTAGTCTCATTTCTTTGGTATTTCGGGTATGGAAGATGGAGGGCGATTATTAATGCCCATAGGATGCAAAAATACCATGCATCGAAAGTTCCTTGGCGCCAATTCAAATTCTCCCACGCCGCTTCAAAAGTATCCGCAGCGATGAAAGGCATCGGAGATACGATGATTAATCCATACAAGATGTATCTGAATTTTAGCTTGTACCCTTTGAGTTTTTCAAATAGCATATGAGGAATTCTCCAAGTCTTAGTTTCACGTGTACGAGTTAGACTGTATTATACAACTAGATCGATTTTAAATATGAAGTGATTGTGCAAGAATTTCTACGGGGCTTTCCTGGCTTTCCAGAAAATTGAGCCTGAAAAGGTTTTCAATCTTGATCTTAGAATGAATTCGTCGATTTTATTAATAATCCTTAAGATTCGCCCGCTACTTTTACTGTAAAAAAGTTGGGGCAAAAAGAAACGATAAATCTTCTTTTCGAATGAGAAACCTGCTTCAGCCAATTTTTGCAACGTCTTTGCTTCACTCTCTAAATTGTGGGAAACAATTCGGTTTGATAAGAATGCGTACAGCCATCTCAGACTCTTTTTGTTTAATGTATCAAAAACAAATGTGCCGTTTTTTCGTAATACTCTACTTGCCTCATGATAGCATGCGGGATCACTCAGATGGATTAAGACTCGTGAAGCGATCGCTACGTCAAAGGTTTCGTCTTTAAACGGAATACGCCTAGCATCCCCATAAACTACCGATGTTTCTTTACTCTTTGCAATTCGTAGCATTCCTTCAGAAATATCTAATCCAACAACCTTCAATCCCTGAGACGAAAGCGGAGCAATCATCCGACCAGTTCCCACACCGATGTCGAGACATAAACCAGTATGCCCGTTTAGAAGGGATCCAATTGTTTCAATTTCGATCTGGTTGACGAGGCTTCCACCGGGGGAAGTAAATTTTTTCTCGTAGTGCTGTACAACTTCATCTCGCCGATAGTAGTTGATCGGGTCTTCAGTCATTGGTAATTTCCTCATAAAAGTCTAGATATTGATCTGCCACTAGTTCCCAGTCGAATTTTTCAATCGTTAACTTTCTAGCTTTTTCTCCAATTTTTTCCCGAAGCGTCTTGTCTGAAAGAAGGCGAATAATGCCATTAGCCAAGCTTTCTTCATTAGGTTCGCACAGGATGCCGTTTACTCCATCTTGAATTATCTCGGAGTTTCCACCTATATTGGTTGCAACAACTGGGATTTCAGAAGCCATCATTTCAAGGAGGGATGTGGGAGGGCTTGCTGTTCCAACAGGAGAAACTAGGGGAAGGATGCCAATATCTACCATTTGGAGAAGACTTGGCACGTCAATTTTTTTTCTCCACACAGTCACATAGTTTTGAAGATTTAATTTTCTAATTAACCTATCAATTTCCTCTCGGCTTCCATAGCCCGACCAATAAATTTGTAACTCCACAGCCTTAAACTCCTGGGTGATTTTTGGAATTGCTCCTACAAGATTTTTAACTCCCTTGTTAGGGGTTAGATGTCCATAGTACAATAACCTAATTCTGCCTCGATCCTCATTTCTTATCGGTGAAGGGCAAAAAGTCCTTGTGTCAACTCCAGCTGGGAGCAGATGGATACTATTCTTTAAACCAAGATCCTGCATTTGTCTTAGCATGAATCGGGATGAGACCACAATTGGATAATTTATCCCGCCTAGCACCCTCCTTGTCATGAATCTAGAGTTTGCTACTAGGTGAAGCGCTGAGCCATATTCACCAAAGGAGTAGGGGTTCCATAAGTGTACAAGGATTTTCCTGTTTTTTTCATCTGAATGCTTCAAAAAGAACACTGATGACGGGATGGAGAAGTGTAAATGGAGCAAATCGTTTGGAGAGAGCTTCTTCAGATACTTCATCCAATTCCAAGTACATTTTAAATAGACAAGTCCCCTACGGTTCCATTCGCTTGAATCCACTATTGGAGCAAGGAACTTAGCGTCGGAATATTTACGTTTAACCGAAAGGTAAAGCGACATTGCGTTTTTGCTAATTCCTTCGGCTTCTCCAATGTAGAAGAAGCTACCAATAATGATGGTCAACGTTATGCTTCCTAAGGCTACTATCCTAGAAATAGATATTTTAAGACGTTCGCCTTCTCTCTCATGATTATTTGAGGCATTTATGGTAGTTGACCTCCATGGTAGAACTTATAGGTGCGAGGGTCTTGGTGACCGGGGGTGCTGGTTTTATTGGATCACATCTTGTTGACAAGCTTTTCCAACAAAAGTGTAAACTCATAGTATATGATAACTTTGACCCCTTTTATACGGGTAAGGAAGATAACATCAAACATCATCTTGGCAACCGAAATTTTCGGTTAATAAAAGGCGATATTCTCGACTTTGAAACCTTATGCTTGGCAATGAAGGGGGTTGACGTCGCTTTCCACGAAGCAGCACAAGCTGGAGTGGGATATTCGCTAGAAAATCCGCATAAAACACATATGGTGAACGCAACTGGGACATTGAATGTTCTTCGAGCAGCGAAGAAGCAGGGAGTCAAAAAGGTTATTTCTGCTTCGTCTTCCTCGGTCTACGGGATTCCAGAGCATCTTCCTATGAGAGAAGAGCATCCTACTAAGCCTCTTTCAATTTATGGAGCCAGTAAACTAGCCGCAGAAGCGTACTGCCATCTTTTCTACAAGCTGTTTGGATTGGATACGGTTTCTCTTCGCTATTTTACTGTATATGGGGAACGTAATAGACCGGACATGGCTGTTTTCAAGTTTACAAAACTCATTTTCGAGGGAAAGCCACCAGTCATCTACGGGAATGGAAGCCAAACTAGGGATTTTACATACGTTAACGACATCGTAAAAGGAACCATACTTGCCGCTGAGAAAGACGATGTCGGAGGGGAGTCCTTTAATCTTGGTGGCGGCATGCAGACGACGGTGAATGATTTAGTTAACCGGCTTTTGCGGTTGATTGGGAAACAGGATATAATCCCAGTTTACGACAAACCTAGACCGGAGGATATGCCACATACTTTAGCCGACATCTCGAAGGCTAGAAAAATGTTAGGCTACGCACCTAGTACTGCTTTAGAAGAGGGGCTTCGCCGTTTTGTTTCTTGGTACAAAGAGCGAAAGGCTTCTTCAAGTGCTTAAAGTATTTTTCTTTCAAATGGTTTTTTGATCGATAAAATATAGTATCGAGTGTAACTATGGTAATGCGTCTTGTCTTCTAATAGGTCTAAGAAGATATGCATGAGTGAGCCCAGAAGCACAAAAATGAGTGGTTTCAGCAATAAGCTAATAATACCTAGCGTAACCGCGTACTCCAAAGTGTGGAATATAAGTTTGAATAGACCTGTGTGTGGCTTCTGTGCTTCAGCTTCCGCCCATTTATAGGCTCTAATAAGATTCCAATCTCCAAATTTAAGGCTATAATATAGGTCAGCGTCAGGGAAAAGGGCTCAAAATAAAATTAGGATCGATAGCTGCACGTTTTCACCTAGTAGTTGGCAAGCACCGGCCAAGACTAGGGCGGCAATTATATGAATTTTTAAGTTTATGTTTAGGTTTCTCCAGCGAAACTAAATCAGTCTAGGATGGGTGCGGTAACCGTTTTCTTTTGTTATCAAAGTTAGCCATAAAACTCACTGGTTTCATCCATTGGATGAATGACGTCAAAACTTAAATTTTCCAAGGCTAACCATCCGTTTGGGTTGAGGGTTTAGCGTTCCGTTCACCGGCGAGAGAGCCCACGTGGGAGGATGTCACAATAAACCATTGTGCTGATGGGTATAATTAACCGGGTAGTTGATCATGGAGTTAAAGTCTGAGAAATCGCTCAACGTGTTTGTAGTGATCCCCGCGCTTAATGAGAGAAAGTCAGTCGGCTGGGTTGTTCAGGGCTGCCATGAAGTTCTGAAAGACACAGAACATCAGGTGATTGTAGTAGACGGATATTCGACTGATGGCACTGCGGAAGTAGCGAAAAAGGCTGGGGCAACCGTAATTTATGAGAAGGGAAAAGGATATGGTGCTGCTCTTATGACTGGTTTCCGGCATGTCCTCGATAACTGCCCTAAAGGAAACAGCGCGGAGAGCATTATTGCGATGATGGATGGCGATGCAACTTACATTCCGGAAGATATCCCGAAGATGATTCAACCAATAATTTCTGGTGAGGCGGACATCGTTATTGGAAATCGGTTTGCAAAAATGCGGCTCGGAGCGATGACTCTACTTAATCGAGTTGGAAATCGATTCCTTACGGCATTGCTTAACCGACTTTACGGGTTAAAAATTGTTGACTCTCAATCTGGCATGCGGGCGATGCGAACTGAGGCATTGCGGCGGATGTACTTGGAGGCGACTGGGATGCCGTTGGCGAGCGAAATGTTAATTGAGGCTCGGAAACGCGGGATGCAGATAATTGAGGTTCCAATATCCTATGGAAAGCGGGTTGGTATTCCAAAGTTAGATCCTCTGAGAGACGGATGGAAAATCGTCTTAACTACGGTTCGGCTATTAACTGATTTTAGTCCATTTCTTGTTTTTGGGTCTTTGTCAGTTTTCTTTTTCATTTTAAGTGCTTATTTCGGGATTGAGGCGATTTACGGTTGGTTTATGTGGAAGTATTATAGCCTGCCGACTTGGCCGAGGTTAGGATCAGCATTATTAGGGACAACATTCTTTACAACTGCATTTGTGTTATTTGCATTTGGCTTATTGTTGGATGCTATGTTACGGGTATTTAAACAACTGCGACGGTTAGTGGAAGAAATCAGAGAAACTTAGCGACTAGGGTCTATTGTTTTTGCTGCTAGTTAGCCTAGTTTCTCTCTACGAAATCTAATGTGTTCTCCATACATCTGACCGAGGCAAAAGTAGGTAGCGCGAACGTAGTCAAAAATCGGATAAAAAATAGCTGCCCATTCTCGATTCTTTCTGGCAATACGAATGGAGTGACCAGTAGACCAACTAAGTGGTGCAAGTGCGATGAGAGTTGTTAAAATGAAAAATATTGGTGAATACAGAGTGGCTAAAGCGATTGATACAACTAATCCACCTATGGATGTAAGAAATGCGTTCTTGTACTTGTGGTATTTTTGAGTTACTGGACTGTCTGGATGTTTTCGGCAATATAATCCAGCACCAACGCCATATGCCCAAGTCTGTTTCAAGAGTCCTCTGAGGGTGGTTCTATGGCGATGATAAACTACAGCTTTGGGATCGGCTATAATTTTGTATCCGGCTTTAACTATCCGCCAAAGAAGATCTGTTTCCTCAAATCCACCACGGAATGCGGAATCAAATAAGCCAGCTTTTGTAAATACTTCTTTCTTTACTGCCATATTCGCGCTTACGGGAAGTTCATTGAACCGTTTTGCGTGTTGGATCATACGAGACTCGAAGCGTGGCATTACTGGGATTTTTGCCCAAAACCCATAGCGAGCCAAATAGCTCTCTTCGTTCCATACAGCGATAGTTCCTCCTTTGCATCCTATCTCGGGGGAAGTAAAGTTTTCAACTAATGCTTTCAACCATTCCTTGTCAGGCTTGCAGTCTCCATCGATGAAAGCGACAATTTCTCCGCTGGCATTCTGAACGCCCAAGTTTCGAGCGTAATTAGGGCCTTTTCCTTCCTCGATGAGAATTTTCACTGGATATCGAGTAGCGATATCCCGAGTTTGGTCCGTAGATGAGCCGTCAACCACGATAATTTCATAGTCCTTATAGTCTTGATTTATGAGGGCCTGCAAAACTGGTGCGATGGTGTCTTCGTTGTTTCGAACCGGGACAACGACGGTAATCCGTGGTTTGCTAGTCAAAACCTTTCACAGCGACCTTGAATAGCGTTTTTATCTTTTACATGGTATTCTTATTTCTTCTGTTTTGTCAGATGAAGTTGATGACCCATAATTTTCCGCTATAGAGGAGATTAAAATGTGGATCAGGAGCGAACTTTGAGGGGTCCCTAGTGACTAGATATTCCACGGCGTACTTCTCCGCGGCTTCCAAGTAGTCCCCGGTAGCAACCAAGTTTCTCTCAATTTTAGTAACTGGCTGAAGTGGATTTTCTGATAATTGTTCGGCATTATTCTTAGCTTGGTCAATTGTGTCTGCAAGGAATGCTCCCAGAAATAGGGTGATTCGACCATCATGGAATGGGAACTCCATCCTTAGCCGATCGATTAATCCAAAGCGAACAGTCACCTTGAAATCAACCATCTGACTTGGGATAACAACTGCGCAGATTTCAGAGTCTTCATCGTAAAATGCAAACCACCTTGAGCCAGTCCACCTGAAAGTTGTATTGGAAAATGGTGTTGCAGTGTAAATGGCTGAAGAAGACATTGCAACGTTATAAATTTGATCTTCTGGTTTGTAAACAAGAATCGTAAGCTTGTTGACTTCACCATCCAAAACTTGGAATGAAATTTGTGCAAATTTAACCGCAGGATATAGCGTTACAGTTTTCTTGATGGTTATTGTTGTGCTGGTATAAACTGTTTCAATAATGGTTTCATGTTCGTTTCTACTTACCCACTGAGTTCGTCTTTCGAAGTTCGAGAGTGGGATGGAACGTCCTCCATATATGACTTGAGTTGAACTGTCATTCAAATAGGTGGTGGGCTCGTAATCAGTGCCTGTGAAAAGGTCAACTTCTGGATTATAAGCAACCCAGTATGGACCAGATTCTCCAACTCTGATCAGTCCGTTTTTCATCTCCTTTGTCGCATCGCTAAGCAATATATTTACAGCCTCAGTTCTTGGAATCTGGGCGGGAACATTAACAAAAGCTAATGGTACGGCAAAATTTACGTGGTGAAGGGTTACCCCAGGCATCCACCATCCAATTGCGCCTCCAGCTGCAATTTCACTCATAAGTGGTACATAGTTTCGGGTCCAGAGTAAGCCAGCATAACTCGATGGATAAATGTGCTGATAATACTTTGCTGCAGTTTGGAATTGGCGAGTAGTTGATCGACCAGAATCCGCTAACCCAATTGCAACGGTACCGATTAGCACAATAATGAAAAAAACTTCACCAATACGACGAAGCGGGATGTTGGTTTTTCCAAATTTAGGAAATGAACACGTAAACTGAGGAGCAATTTTACCCATGAAATAGATTAGGCTAGCAACGTAGGTTAATCCAATAGAGGTCAGTGCTATTGCTGGTTGTATGGGATAGTACCATAATCTACGATAGTCTAGTGGGACTCCTAAAGCAGAGCCAACTATCATTGCAACTATTGGGCTGATAAACCAGGTCAAAATAAGAAGTAGTTTATAGGCATTCTTACTTCTGTCTTTTTGGATAGCTATTGCGAGGATTGCCACTGGGGCAAATAATTGGTAGATCCATGGGGGGCTGAAAAACCGGTCGATTCCTCGCCAACTCAATTCTCGCATTCCTACCTCAGTTTCAGTTGAACTTGTTGGAGAGGCTCCAGCTAGAAAGGATGAGATTGGCGCCCACCAGATACCGGAGATTAGTACACCAATTACGCTAGCGAGAAAAAGCGTCTTTACAACCGGCAATCCATTTGGAAGTAATTTCTTTTTTAGTAGTTTTTCGCATATGGTGATTACAATTGTAAATGCTATAAATAGGGCAATAACCCCTACATAGAGGGCAAAGCTCCAGTAATGCATGATTATAAGGCTGGTAGTAAGGAGACCAATTGCCCAAAGTCCTTGGCGTGAGCGCACTAATCGGTCGTTAGTGGCGAATGCGATTAGCGTTGGAATGAAAAACAGGGCTAAAACCGAGGTATAACTTCCAAAAGATAATAGTTCATAAATTGACGGGTAGAAGGCAGCAATTAACGCTGCGCATAATGCGGTGGTTTGCCGTTTTGAAATATTTCGAGCTATAATGTACATGGGGAGAGCTAACAACGAGCACAGAAGCGTAGCGAAGATCCCACAGATTGGGACCACTGCGTCAAGATTCCCGCTTCCAACAACCCAGAGAATGGAAAGGGTAATGTCAAATCCTGGGTAGGGTAAGTTTCGCTCTCCCTTCCTAACTATGTTAACCGCATTTTTCACTCTAAGCCCTGGATCGGCTCCAGGAGGAAATGGGTATCTTGCGAAGACTGCCATTTTAAGGGCGAAAGAAGTAGCAATAATGATCACAAGTAGTATAGTGTATGCCCATTTTTTTCGATCCATAATTCTTCTCTCGGTTTGCCGTTAGATTTTCAGGCGAATCTCGTAAAAAGATTTGCAATACAATTTATCTTCACCAATGATACCGCATTGAGCGAATTTTTTAACGATGCTGAAAGTCAAACAGCCCTCTTATTTTCAAACTTGACTTAATTTACTGAGCTTGGAGGCTCAAATAACTTATAAACCTCACATTTTTCCTTGTGAATAAAAGGTTTGGTTGATGACTTTGACCTTGAATAATGCTCGGCGTTTCTTAGGCACAGTTAGTCTTAATGATCTTCCCTTCCTGTTATTCATGATTGTTTACAGTTTTCTTCTCTTTCAAAATCTCGGTTATTTTAGTCCTGCGTGGGATGAGGCTGTTCAAATGCAAAGTGGTGTGGACATGTCTCGTATGTTTCCATCTTTCTTTTCCAACCCAATCTACACAATTAAGGCGTATATTAGGTGGTATCCCTATTTTCCGCCGCTGAATGCAGTCCTTCTCGTTTTCAGTTATGCAATCCTCGGAATCAGCGAGTTTTCCGCACGGCTTGTTCCAGTTTCGCTTGGGCTTCTAGGTTTAGCAGTTGCTTATTTCGTAGGTCGAAAAGCTTGGGGGAGAACTGCTGGCATAATTGCATCAATTACACTTGCAGCAACTCCAACTTACTTTAATATGAGCAGGGTCGCGATGGTGGACATTCCAGTAACTACTTTTTTCGCTTTGTCCCTACTCTTGTTCTATAGTGGATATGAACACAAAAAATATTGGCATCTCATTCTTAGTGGGGTATTCCTTGCAATCGCTTTCCTAGCTAAATATCCTGCCCTTCTCGCTCTTCTCATCATGATCGCTTATATGGTGTTAAAAAGATTTTACTTTCGAGATGGACTTTCTTGGCGGGCTATTGCCTGTTTTTCTTTAGCCCTTGAATTAGCTCTCTTCCTGGTCCTACCGTGGACTTACATTCTTACTACTACAACCACCCGCTGGCAGGGTTGGTATAAACAAGTAGAGCCCGGGAAGGAGTACAAGTGGCTTATGGCTGAGAACTGGCTTGGATCTTGTCAAGTAATTATAAAACAGATGACTTGGATTCTGGCAATCTTCGCGGTTTTAGCCCTAGTTTATGCTCTTTGGTCTAGGAAGAAAGTTGACTTATTTCTGGTAAGTTGGGCAGCAGTAATATTCCTTGCATTTGTTCCAATTCATAAAGACCCAAGGTATACCATGCTTTATCTTCCTGCGTTTGCCTTGATGATTGGAAGATTCATAACTGATGCTGGTAAGCGCATTAACGTTCTTTTTTCTAGTGGAGGCTTACATGCGGCGCGAAATATTGGACGAATTGCGCAGGTTTTCCTTGTCGTGGTGCTTGTTGCTTTGCTTACATGCCCACAGTTTGTGAGTTATGGCACACGATCAGCAGGGCTCAAAGTGCCTCTTTACGATACGTTTCAATATGTTGTACCGCGTACCCCATTAGGCTCTTATGTTGTTGTACTGCTTCAATGCAACTACTTCAGCCAGCCAGCTGCATACTTCTATCTTTCGGCGGTTGGGGGTCGTGGAATCCACATTGACGCTTATCCTGGTCGTGCTGTGGACTGGTATAATCCTGGTCCTCTAAACATCACAGACCTTGGTGAATTTTGCGCCGATAAAAATGCTGTATACGTCCTTCTCTGGAGTGGCTCTCCTTATGCCGACCAATGGTTGCCAGTACTGCTTAATGCTCCCAGCTTCAATTTGGAGACTAGGATTGGAGAACCAAACAATTGGATTTACATCTTTAAGTATCTAGGCTGAGGGCTTGTGTAACTTTTTTAACTTCATAACAAAAACTAAACTCATCGCTTCAAGTGTTGGTTAGCCTCATGATGATGCCAAGTATTCGGGCACTGGTAACTGGTGGGTGTGGCTTCATTGGGAGTCATCTCGTTGAAGCACTTCTAAATCGGAACTGCGAAGTTGTGGTTTTAGATGACCTTTCTACGGGGAAAAGAGAGAATCTCAAGTCATTCGAAGGTTGTAAGAACTTTACCTTCGTTCGCGGGGACATTAGAAACTTCGACTTAGTTAAAACCGTAGTGAAAGATATTGAGGTTATATTTCACGAGGCGGCGATACCGAGTGTCGTCCGCTCAGTGAAGGATCCGCTGCTAACTCATGAAGTAAATGTCACTGGAACATTAAACGTTCTTAAGGCGGGATTGGACGCTGGGGTTAAACGAGTTGTATATGCTTCTTCTTCGTCTGTGTATGGAGATGTAAAGGTTCTGCCAAAGCGAGAGGATCTGCTAACGTTTCCAATTTCGCCATATGGAGTTTCTAAACTAGCAGCGGAACAGTATTGTAAGGCTTTTCATCAAGTTTATGGTTTGCAGACAGTTTGTCTTAGGTACTTCAATGTTTACGGGCCTCGCCAGACATATGGTCCCTATAGTGGAGTGATTACTATCTTTATCAATAAAATCCTCAAAGGTGAATCTCCTGTGATTTATGGTGATGGGGAACAAACCCGCGACTTTACCAATGTTGTAGATGTTGTGCACGCATGTTTCTTAGCGGCTAAAATTAAACGGGCCGTTGGAGAAATTTTCAACATCGCAACTGGTAAACCAACAACAATTAACTTCCTAGCAAAGAAAATCTTGAAACTATGTGGTCGAAACGACATTGAACCCAAGTATGCTCCACCAAGGTCGGGCGATGTTAGGTTTAGCTACGCCGACATCTCCAAAGCACAAAAGATTCTGGGTTACAAACCCAGTGTAGAATTAAATGAAGGATTAACAAACTTAATTGAATGGTTTCAAGTGGGGGCACGAAAATGAAGATCATGGAAATGAATGAAACCGAGCTTTCTACAAATTTAAAGAAAGGCAAACTTACGATCGGTGTAATTGGGGTTGGCCGGGTAGGACTTCCTACTGCAGCGGTTTTTGCAGATTCAGGTGCCAAGGTAGTAGGCGCAGATTCAAACAGGGATGTTGTTGAGGCAATAAACCGCGGCGAAACCCCGATTGATGAACCTGGCTTAAAAGAACTGATTAAGCACGTCGTTCAGGCTGGCAAGCTAAAAGCTACTACTGATGTGGTAACTACAGCGAAAATTTCAGATGCATTAATCGTCTGTGTTCCAACACCCGTCGATGAATCCAAGAAACCCGATTACTCATCTATGAAGTCAGCCTGCCAAGCCATCTCTAAAGGATTAAGGAATGGGAGTCTTGTCATCGTGGAAAGTACAGTAAGCCCAAACACGGTAGAAAGTCTCGTTGTCCCAATTCTTGAAGATAATACTGGAATGCAAGCAGGCAAGGACTTCGGGGTGGCTAGCTGTCCAGAGAGGGCTGATCCCGGCAACATTTTGTCTCATCTAAAAACTACACCACGCATTGTTGGAGGAATTAACGCTAAGAGTACTGAGATAGCCGCGGCCCTCTATAAGGGGGCTCTTGGCGTTCAAGTAGTTAAATTAGCTAATCCTAAAACCGCCAACGCTGTAAAACTAACTGAAAACATCTTTCGCGATGTAAACATCGCGTTAATGAATGAACTTGCGATCCTCTACGAGAAATTAGGGATTGACATTATTGAAGTGATCAACGCGGCTGCCACTAAGTGGAATTTCGTTTCACATTATCCTGGCGTGGGTGTCGGTGGACCTTGTTTGCCAGCTAACCCATACTATCTGATACAAGAAGGTCAAAAAGTTGGATACATTCCACATATAGTTCGAATGGCTCGGGAGGTTAACGATCGAATGCCCGAGCATGTGGTGGGGTTGGTCCTAGAGGCTTTAAACAGCATAGGCAAAACAGCGCAGAATTCGAAGGTCGCAATTTTAGGCATTACCTACAAACCCGGTGTTCGCGACGTTCAAAATACTCCAGTTAAACCTGTTATTACGGGGTTACGTAGGCTGGGCGCTAAAGTTTCATGTTATGATCCCTTTTTCAAAAATCAAGAATTTTTCAAGATTAAGTTAGCAAGCACACTCGTCGATGCGGTGAAAGAAACCGACTGTATAGTTTTATGTACTGCGCACGACGAGTTCCAAGCCTTAAATTTCAATGAGTTAGCGAAATTAGCCCATAAGCCAGCCGCTTTCATCGATGCCAGAGGGGTAGTTGACCCGGCTAAAGTGCTAAAGGCTGGGTTTATATTCCGAGGAGTTGGTAGGGCTGCAGTCTACAAGACCTAAGCTTGTGGAAGGTGAATAATGACGGGGATTTTTCGGTCTCGGCATAACTTAATCGCGTTTTTTCTTTCGCTATTGCTTGTTGTGTTTGCCGCGTCTGTGCTTCGGTTTATCGGTTTATTTGAATACCCTCTGGCGTTAGATGAGCTAACCTATGTCTATTGGGGGAAAATCTATGTTTCAAACTGGGAAAACAGATTGTTTGATTTAGACCACTGGGTGGGAAACTACGAGCATCCACCAATCGGAAAATACCTTATTGGATTATCTATTGTTGGTTTATCTCCATTTGGTATCTCCGAAATAGCCGCTGCTCGGCTAATTATGGCGTTGCTTAGTGTAGCAACATGCGTTTTAATTTTTTTCATCGGGCATGAGCTTTACGACTGGCGCACCGGTTTAGTGGCTGCATTAATGCTGGCATTTGACCCGATTCACCTCGGACAAAGTCGGTACGCCTTGCTTGATGTGCCGATGCTATTTTTCATGGTAGCATCCGCTTTCTTTTTTATTAGAGGAATAAAACTGTATGACTGGCAATCAACTATCAGTCTAGCACTTTCTGGAATTACGTTCGGACTAGCCTTCGGGACAAAATATATGGCATTTATGCTTCCGATTGCATTTTTCGGCGTACTTGTTTCATCTTTCATTCTGAAACGAAAGACAAACAGAGGATTATCCTTTCCGAAATTTCGTTTGCTTGGTTACTTATGCTTGGTCTTCTTCGCTATTGTTATCTTTGTTAGTTTATGGCCATACTTATGGTCTGACCCTATTGGAAACCTCTTTAGTTCATATGAGTTTCAAGCTGTACGTGCCATGCGGAAGCAAAAGATCTTTTTTCTCGGTCGCCCATATCATCAGGCTCCGTGGTTTTTTTCGCTTGCCATATTACTTGGATCTATTACTCCATTTGAGTTGGTTGCGATGCTGCTCGGTTGCTGGCTAGTGCTTCGCTCCGTTTTTCGCCGCAAATGGCGAGAAGGTGATTTGTTAGCTCTATTTTGGTTTCTCGCAGCCTCAATTTTTCTATGTTTCTGGCCGGTCAAACTGGCACACTGGGTTGTTATTTTATCTCCTCCTCTAGCTCTTCTCGCTGGAATTGGAGTTGCAAATTTATTTAACTACAAGTTTCTCAAACGAGTGCCCCTTATTGGTCTAGTTCTTCTTCTAGTTGTTCCTCATATATTGAGTGCAATCGCTGTATGCCCATATTATGATCTTTATTTCAGTCCCCTAGTTGGTGGGCCTCAAAATGCAGTTAACCTCTACCCAGTAGGGGGAAGCATTGGATTAAAAGAAGCTGCTCAATACTTAGCAACTCATTGTACTAATGGCACCGCGGTAGCTGTAAGGGGTTACCCAGTTTTACTCCAATACTACGAGCCGGGACTCATGTTTGCTCGTGCCCCGAGTTCCTATCAAAAGCTGAAGGATATGGGTTTTGCATATATCGTATTCCAAATTGATTTTATTCAAGAAGATCCGGAGCACCCTATTTGGCTAGCTTTCAAAGATCTGCCTCCTGACTATGTTGTTGTTATTCAGGGGATACCTCTGGTTTACATCTATCAGGTTACAAGATCGCAGTAGGGGTAACAAATGGAAATTACATGGTTTCTTGTGCAAAGACGTTTTCATTTCATTAAATCATGCTTTACTCAAAAGGATATTTCACCTATATGTTTGTTCAAGGAATTTGGCAAGTTTAGGCAAAAGATGCTGTTGACTCGGAAATTGAAAAATTTAGGTGTTTTATCTGCGTTGCTTATCGTTGCGACAGCTGCGCGCCTCATTACTCCAATTGAGTGGACGTTAGACAATGCAAATGCTGACAGTGACATATACCTAGCCATGGCAATGATGATAACCCGTGGCTATAAATTATATAACCAAATTTTTTATGGGCATCCTCCGTTGATGATATGGATCCTAAGTTGTGCTTTCAAAGTATTTGGCGTGTCGGCATCGATCGGCGGTTTAGTTGGGGTTGTGCTTTCGTTAATTGGAATCTCAGGAATTTTCTTCACTGCTAAACGGTTGGGGGGATTTAGCGCGGGGGTTATCTCCGCCATCCTCCTCTCCTTCTCTCCACTTTACTTGCAGGTTTCACGGTCAGCTTCAAATGAGATTTTGCTTTGTGCGCTGACTCCATGGATGTTGTATTCGTTTCTTCTTTATCTTGAGAGCAGGAGCTTTCGCTGGCTAATTTTGTCAGGATTACTGTCTGGTTTTTGTTTCTTGTCAAAATTTTATGCGGTTTTTTTGTTTCTTTCTGTCTGCCTCTACTTCGTCTATAAACGAAGTTTTAGAGAAACTGTATATTACCTAGTCTTAACTGGAGTCCCAATGCTACTGCTTCTTACATTTGACTTAGCTGCCGTTTGGAAAGATGTGTTCTTATTTCCACTTTATCGTCCAGTTATATCCCTCAACTTGCGTTTAGAGAGAACAGCTGATTTCTTACGCGGTGATCTTGGGCTGATTTCGCTTGGGGTTGGCGGCGCATTTTTCCAACTGAAAAGTCGTAAAAATGAAAAGACTAGACTCATAGTTTTATGGCTTTTCTTAACCTTTGTCGGCTTGATTGCCCAAACAACTCTCTATAAGCATCATCTTGTACATGCGCTTCTGCCCTTCGCAATTTGTGCCTCCTTTTTAATTAAAGAAGCACGCGTAGTCCAGCCAAAAGAAGTCGCAGTGTTTTCATTAATGCTTCTGATCATTCCCTTACCCATACTTGTAGCGTATGATCCAGTAGCCGTGACCCCTGAATTTCCTGGTCTCGTTGATGCTCGATTTGAAGTGGCGCACCTCGTTCAGAATATGACGACCGTGAATGACTTTATTATTAGTGGAGACTTGATGATTCCAGTAATTGCCAACCGTATGGTTCCACCGAACCTAATCGACATTAGCGACACGCGTCATGAAGCGAAGTTCATTCTTTCACGTGACCTTATCGAAGCCTGCATAAAGTATAACGTGAAAATCGTGATAGTTAGCAGTCGGCTACTTTCTTTTGGAAAATTCATCGAATTCGTTCGTAAGCATTACATCAATATTGGTACAATTCGTGTCTCTGCATACCCGCAAGCCTACGCTTACGCAATTTACATCAAACGATAATTCAATCACCTCACGTATGATTACAAAAGTAATTTCTTTACATATTTACTGAAAACATACAATAATCCTCGCCAATGTTGCATGGTGTTACAGTTGAAGGCAGTAATTCCCGTAGCTGGCGAAAGCATTAGGATGCGACCTCTTACTTTAGCCCGCCCTAAGCATTTACTTCCAGTCGCAGGCAAACCCATCATACAACGCGTGATTGAGACCATCAAGAGTCTCGGAATTACTGATCTATTGGTTATAGTTGGTTATCGTAAAGACGTTATCCGCAATTTTCTCAAAGACGGTTCTCAATTTGGGGTTAACATTACTTATGTCGAGCAAGAGAAGCCCTTGGGACTTGGGCATGCTATCGGCTTGGCTGAGCCTTACATTGATGGTACGTTCGTTGCTATGTGTGGCGACAATCTTTACCGGGCAGATCTTGGAGGGATTGTTAAAAAACACATTGAAAGGAAGGATACGGCTACCCTTCTTGTTGAAGAAGTCCAAGATCCATGGAGATACGGTGTAGTCAAGGTTGCTATTGATGGGCGCATTCTTGAACTGGTTGAGAAACCGGAGCAGCCTCCATCAAATAAAATAATTACTGGCTTTTACGTTTTTGAACCTGAAATTTTCGACGCCATTAAGCATACTTCTCCATCTAAGCGTGGTGAAATTGAAATTACTGATGCAATTCATCGGCTTGCCGCTGAGGGTTTCCAAGTTTACGGGGAGCCTTTACTTGGGTGGAGAAAGGATGTAGGATATCCGTGGGATCTTCTTGAGGCAAACGAAGTCTACCTTAAAGATCTAACCCACCGAGATGCGCACCCCAAAGTAAGTGGACCAGCAAGAATAGGAAACGAGACAACTATTAGAGATGGAGCGAGGATTACCGGACCATTGATAATTGGAGAACATTGCACAATTGGATCTAGTGAACTTCGTCCGTACACAAGCATAGGAAATAATGTAGAAATTTCAGACGGCGTAATCGTAGAAAACAGCATTATTATGGATGGAGTTCTTTTGGATGAGGGAACTGAGATTAAACATAGCATCATCGGGGAGAACAGCAGAATTGGCAAATCAGTTAGGACTGAAACAACTCTCCCAACCCAAGATTTCATCAGACTTATGGTCCAAGGGAGAATTGTAAATAGTCATCGAAAACATATTGGAGCAATTATAGCGGACGGCACCAAAATTGATTCCAACACTATTTTAAAGCCGGGTGAAATTATTCCAGCGCTAAACAAAATCCGCGCAATAATTTAATTGCTTTTAACCAGCCTTTATTTTGACTAACCGATCAGCCGGCATCTCCCGTATTATTGTCATATCTTCTCGGGTTTCATAGCTCTCTGAGGGTAACCCTATCAATGAGCATTTTCTCGGTGAATAAACAGTTAGGTTTTTAATTGGCATTCCGGCTACTATTGACAAGCCATCATTTTCACTTGTAGCTTTGACTTTTTTAAAACGGGTTAACCAATCTGCGAGTTCGGCGAAGCCGCACTTCCATACATTGTATTGTGCAACGTAGTTAAGGAACTGTTCCAAGTTCTGCTGATGCTTCTTTTGGGTTACAGTGTCATTCCAGTCGAAAAAGAACTCCCAGTGGTGAAGGCTCCAAATGGAAACGTTCCAAGAGTCGTATTCCCTTTTGAAAATGCGTTTGGCTGCTTTGAGTTGTTTTTCAGGGTCATGTATAAATGAAAAGAAGAATCCGTTACTTCGAAACTCGTAAGTGTCATGATAGAAAGTTGTGTAGTTTACGCCAAACCAAGGGAAAATTGCGCGGAGGCGTGGATGTGGGCGAAGAGGAAAGTATCCTTTAGAAAAACTGCTGAAGTATTCTTTCAAAAATAGTGGAAAATTGCGGCAGAGGTTTAGTCCATTTCCAACTATGTTAGACCAAGCTTCCTTAGAGATTTTTTCCCTTGGAGGAAGAAAGGTCTTCGGGTTACTGTGAAATGTTTTTTGAAATAGATCGATAGATGCCTCAAGTCTATCTCTAATCTCTAACTTATTGCGGATGAGAAACTCTGGTATATTATTAATTCTCTCATGCGTAAACCCATGGAGTATGAGGTCTGCTTGTCCCGTTTTTCTATGCTCTTGCAGAAACTCAATGAGTTCTGGGTTGTTACTGATTTTGTATTTCGCAGATTTTCCTCGAACTGATGGTGGGACCATCGGTGTGTAAGTTAGTCCAAATTGCCTCGTATACGTATAGGAGGGGACATCACAAGCGATGTTTGGGATAACCGAAAAACTAACTACAAATTTCCTTTGCCAAGCAGATTCGTACAATTTCCTCAAGGTATCTGGCTTGGTAAAATAAGATACGTCATCGTCTCGAAGAAGGAATGGACACCGGTGACCGTTAGGCCACGGTAGAAGTTTGACGAGTGGCATTCAATTCACCCAGCCTGAAATTAGACGTTATAAACGTCTTTGACAACCGGTTTTCATGGTTTCCTCGTATGCTTGTTCGTATTGTTGAACAATCTTTTCCCAAGTATACCCTTCCTTAATTTTTTTCAGTGCATTTTTCCCGAGTCTAGTTGCCAGTTCTCGGTTTTTGAGAAGGGTAATTATTGCCTTAGCAATTTCATCCGGTTTCATCGAGTCCACTAGCAAGCCGTCAGATCCGTTTTCAATAACCTCTGGGATTCCCCCGACCCTTGTTGCAACCACTGGTTTTTCCATAGCCATCGCCTCGTAGACCGCGTGTGGCATTGCATCGTATAGGGTTGGCAAAACAAAAACATCTGTTGCCGCATAAAACTTTGGGACCATGTCATAGGGTGCGCCGCCTACTAACCTGACAGCGTTCTCAACTCCTAGTTGTTTAATTTCTTCTTCAAGTTTCGGGCGTTCGGGGCCTTCTCCAGCTATTATGAACTTGACGTTTGGTACCGACTTTAGCACCTCGGGGACAGCTCTAATAAGATAGATTAGACCTTTTCGCGGAATTAACTGGGCGACAGATAAAACAAGTGGTTCCTTAGAAACTCCGAGTTGCTCTCTAGTTTTTTCTCTTTCAATTTTAAAATCAAATCTCTCCAGATCAACGCCCTGAGGAATGGCTAGTATTCGTGGCGGAAAACCATTTTTAAGAGCTTTTTCCTTGAGGTCCTCGCTTGTCGTTATCAAGAGGTTGATTATAGTTTTTACAACTTTCAAATAAAATGGACTTAGAAATTTAGGATGGATAAGTGGATGATAAACATCCGAACCGGCTAGCCCGAGGACAGTTGGTTTTCCCAAAAGCCGACCAACTAAGGCGCAAAGAAGCCCGGTTCGCCACATGAAGTGGATATGAATTAAATTCACTTTCCGAGTTGTCATAAGATGAAGAAATTTAGGGAGGAAAAATAAGCCAGTGAGCTTGAAACGGTATACGTCTACGCCGTGGATTGACTCGTGTTTCGGTGTTTTGGGTTCTCTTTGTATGGTTAGAAGAGCTACTTGATGCCCGCGTTTGACCAGCCCCTTTGACACCTCATAAATTTTGACCTCCATCCCACCCATGAGAGGGAGAAAACTTGGGGTAAGCATTAGGATGCTGAGTTTCCGCATGCGATACATCGCCCAGGCTTAGTTCAACTGAGTCGAGGGAGTCGACTTATTTAACGATGATTGCTTGCGATACTAATATTAAACTTCTCAAAGAGCGAACCCCTACGAAACTCTGCATGCCTCAGAAGTGTGAAGAATTGGATGAATAGGTTCCTGCGCCCCTCCAAACTTTTAAGGTAAAAATTGGTATTTGGCAAGCAAGTGATGCCAAAAACAGGGGTTTAATGGAGAATAAGTTGATGCGAATTTTCATGATCGCAGAACGCTACCCACCGTATGTAGGTGGTGCGCCATATTGTGTCTATCAAATGTCCACTGGACTAAGTCGGTTAGGTCACGAGATAGTTATAGTTACATGCTCTGCCCCAAACGCCCCGGAGCATGAAAATATTGATGGGATTAAAATACAGCGGATCCCATATTGGGATTTTCCTCGGCTTAAAGGTGTAAGTTTCATCGTTAACGCGTTAAGGAAAAGTCGCCGACTTGTGAAAGAAGATCATGCAGATATTATTCACGCCCATAGTGGAGTAAGTGGAGTTATAGGTTACTCTTGCAAGAAGGCTACCCTTCGTCCTCTCGTCTTAACATTTCATGGACTAATTTTTCCTGATACGTTAACTTCGAAGACCTCGCTAACAGTAGACAGATATGTCACGCATCGTGCCGATTTTATCACCTTTGACTCTCGTCCAATGCAAGAACACTTTGTAAAAGAATTTGATCTTGAACGGGAGAAAACTTGTTACATTCCGAACGCTGTCGATACCGACCTCTTTAAACCAATGACCGTAGATCGAAAACCTTGGGGAATCAACGAGCGAGATATCTGCTTGCTATATGTTGGCCGCCTGGTCAAAATGAAGGGATTACAAATTCTCTTGGAAAGCTTCAAGGAAGCAAACCGCGAAGTCGAAATGCTAAAGCTTCTCATTGTAGGTGACGGTCCGTTACGTGACGAGCTAGTGGGAAAAACTCGTGAATATGGATTGGGCGATCGAGTACTGTTCCTTGGCTCTATTCAACCAGATAAACTGCCATCAATTTATGCAGCGGCCGATATTGCTGTGCTCCCATCAGCCTATGAAGGATTAAGTCGAATGCTTCTTGAGGCCATGGCATGTGGGAAGGCCGTGATAGCCTCTGACATTCCGGCGAATCGCGAATTGATCACCAATGGTCAAGACGGCTTTTTAGTCGCTCCTCTTGCCCCGTCCAACCTTAAGGAGGCAATAGTCAGACTTGCCCTTAATAAGGGGCTTCGCGAAACTTTGGGAAGAAAGGCTAGAGAAAAGATTTCATACGAGTACAGCGCCAGCTACCGCATTAGTCGCATTTTAGATGTTTACCAAAAAGTTCTTACAGCTTCCAAGCTTCCATAGGAGGCGTAATCGTAAATAGAAGTTTTCATTGTAGTATTCAACGCGTGAGGTATCAACGACGCTGACACCTATCGAAGTTTCAGTGATTATTCCAGCATATAACGAGGAACAATCCCTTTCAGAGTTGACCGAGCGAACGGTGCAAGTTCTTTCAAGTGGAGATTTCAACGGTGAAGTCATCATTGTTAATGATGGAAGCACAGACAAGACTAGAGAAGTTGCCGATGAACTAGTGAAAAAATACAAGATTGTCAAGGTTTTTCACCATCGTCGAAATCTCGGAAAATCCACATCTCTACGAACCGGCTTCGACAAAGCTCGTGGAACAGTTATTGTCATGCTAGATGCTGACCTTCAGTATGCCCCAGAGGATATTCCCAAACTCGTTGGCATGATCAGCAAAGGTTATGATGTTGTGAACGGTTGGAGAAAAAGTCGAGCGGATTCAACCGGTAGAAAAGCTTCTTCTTCATTTTACAATTTCCTGACAAGACAAATCTTCGGGCTTACAATTCAAGATTTTAATAGTGGTCTCAAAGCTTTTCGTCGGGAAGTAATTGACGATATCGAAACAACCGGCTTAAGAAGTGACTTTCATCGATATCTTCTCCCTCTTGCTCACCAACTTGGATACCGCGTCGGAGAAATAGAAATTCAACACTTTCCAAGGTCTTACGGCAAAACTAAATATGGAACGAGAAGATTGATCTTGGGCGTTCTAGACTTAATTTCCCTAAAACTTCAATTCCTGTTCCGAGAACGCCCAATGACTCTCTTCGGACTTTCCGGAATTTCTCTTCTTCTTCTCGGAGGTATTTTCGGTGTTTATGTAGTGCTACTTAAGCTTCTTTACCGAGAACCCTTTGAACACCACCTAGCGCTGTTGATGCTCTCAGTATTGTTAATAATCGCCGGGCTCCAGTCGTTCTTCTTCGGTTTTCTAGCCGACATCTTAGCCACTTTCAGGCTTGAGTTGCTAGAACGGATGAAAAAGGAGCGACGTAGTGAAACCTAGGCAAGTGTTCTTGCGATTTCCAAAAGTCTGATTGTTAAGGCACGGCGATCGTAATCTCGAATCGCCAAGGTTCTTCCATTGATTCCATATTCTTTGGCGAGCTTCCAGTCTTTTAAAAGGCTGATAACTCCAGAAGCCAATGCGTTTGGATCTTCCGCTGGAACTACCATTCCAATTTTGTTATCCGTGATCATTCGAGCTAATTCGCTGTCGAGCGGGATAGAGGCAACTATGGGGATGCCGCAAGCGATGTACTCATAGAATCTTATTGGAATTCTACTTTCACATGATGCGCTGTCCCGCATAGTCACGACAGCTATGTCTCCCGCTGCGATGAGCTCTGCGACTTTTGCCCTTGAAAGTACTCCTAAGAATTTCACGCAGTCAACGTTGAGAGCGTTTCGTAGTTTCTTAAGTTCTGGTGTTAACGTGCCTCCTCCTGCTAGGAGGATTTGCACATTGGGAAATGCCTCTTTCACTTTTGGTGCGCTTTTGATCAAAGTATCAATTGCTTGGTGGATGTTAAATGTTCCAGCCCAGACAATCATGGGTCCTTTAACTTTATGCTGCGTCCGAATTTGTAGAACTCGCTCTTCGTCAAGTGGTTTAAATAGGTTGGTGTCTGCGGCGTTTGGGAGCCACTTAACTTGACTCGGTTTAACTCCCCGTTTAATCAGTTTATTTCTTAATGTCATCGACGTGCAGACGACGGCGTCTGCGGAGTGATAGATTAAATTGAAGAGGTTGTACATCATTGTTACGAAAAGCTTGGATCCACCTACCTCGAGAATCATCAATTCCCAGTCATCGCGTACGTCTATGATTAATGGAAGTCTGGTGATTTTGGCTGCAAGCCATCCAGCTATGCCCGCGTCCTCGTTTGGAACGGTGGCCACGATGATAGCGGCAGCGTGTTTTAAAATTACGTAAACTGCGTATGCGAAGAAGGCTATGGTGAGCAACAGGGCGTAGATGGTAGGAGATGCGACTTGAGGAACTTTTACTCTATGTACAATAAGCCTCTCTTGACTTGGCAGTTCTTCTTCAATTGTAGGGAAGTCATGTGGAGGATAAGTAGTGACGACGTGAACCTCGTGACCTGCTTCAGCTAAAATCTTGGTGAAATCCGCCATTCGCGGAGCTCCACTACCCATCATCGGCGGATAATATCTAGTGACAAAGCAGAACCGCAATTTTCTTGCCTGTGACAGCTTCACGTCCATGATCATGCATCAACCAATTTTCTTCCTAATGTGGTAGGCGCAAATAATAACTACGCTCTTCTCCAAGTCACCAAATACTGCTTAAGAATGTAGAAAAATTTAACCTGATAATTAAATGGCTGTGCTGTTAATGGTCGCTAAACGCTTTCAGGCAGTCAGTCACTTGCTTTCGGCGGATTTCAAATTTAATTTGGCAATGGTCTTGCTTCTTATCTTAGGGGTGCTTATCCGGCTTTCATTAGTTGGTTTCTCTGCTAACTGGTTTGACATGAAGGCTTGGTTTATTCTAAGCAGTTACATGAGGAGTCGTCCACTTTATGTTTATAGTGTATGGGATACTCATGGTGCTGGGCAACTTTATAGTTATCCGCCCCTTTGGGCATACCTACTTTTTCTGATAGGGCAAGTAAACCGTGCAATTGATTGGGGTGATCCCGCGTTTGTGTTCAGCGAACGCACTCCGGTCATTGTCGCCGACGTTCTCACTGCCCTATTAATATACAAAATCGTGCTGGAGTGGACTCGAAATAAGCGTGCTTCGCTTGTTTACGGAAGTTTGTGGCTGTTCAGTCCTTTGGTTATCTTTGCGCATACAATGATGTTTGATTCAATAGGTGCACTTTTTCTTGTTCTGAGTATAGTCCTTTTAAACAAGGGAAAATTAAATTTGGCTGCGATAACTCTCGGGCTAGCGCTCTCTACTAAACAATACATGCTTTTTCCGTGGTTGGTAACTTTAGCTTTTATACTAAAAAAGTATAATTTGCAGAGGTGTTTTGTCTTTGGTATTTCTTCAATAATGCCGCTGTTTTTACTATCTCTACCTTTCCTTGCAGTGGATTCACAGAATTTCATAACTGCCTTGACATATTCTTATCCGTTGGATCCTTTATGGTGGAAGGGCGGATTTTTTGAATTCACCTGTGCGATTTTAATCATAAGTAATCAGCAAATTCCCGAATGGTTTTACAGTGACTATCGATACTTCTTTTACTTGACCATTCCTCTGCCCATATTTATAGTTCAAAGATGGGCTAACAATTTTAGAAACTTAATTAACAGCAACCTGTTCTCGTTAGCTACTTTTCTAGTGTTTAGCCCGCTTGTAGGCTATCAATTTTATGTGCCGTTGTTGGCTCTCCTTTGTCTAAATGGAAATTTGATATGGAGCCTAATTTTTTCGGTAACAATGTCTGTGTACGCATTGGAAGGGGATTGGTGTCCTCATCCAGACTGGATTAGGTTTCTATTTAAGTACGCCATTTTCGTCAATTTTCCGTTAACCCTTGTATTTTGGGCTAAACTCCTTCAAAATCTAGTGAAAATAAACTTTCTACAAAATTTGGCTCACTCACGGCTTAAACTCGTTAAAGAATGTTTAAAGCTTAAACACAATCAATAAATGGCATATTATGCTATGATTTGCAGTTACCTTTACCATCTTCCACAAATAAGTAAGGGATAACTTGTGGCATTCGTTAAGACGACAAAGGGCACTATCTACGTCACCGCCCAAAATATTGCACAGTTTGCAATTAACCTTGTCTTTCTCATGATTTTGGCGAGGATCCTAACAAAAGCCGACATCGGCTCTATATCAGCACTTTCATTTGCGATTGTAATTTTCACGGCTGTTTCAGATCTCTCATTGTGCCCTGCATCTACCAAGTACATCTCAGAGCATATTGGTCGTGGTGAGATCGAGCAAGCAGCGTCAGTAGCCGTAACTGTAAGGAGATACGTCCTCCTCTCATCGCTAGTAGCCGTAGTTGTTGCCGTGGCTCTTTCAAGCTGGTTTTCCGCTCTTCTTTGGGGATCGACTGCAGGTACAGTGACTTTTATTCTAGCGTTTCTCGACGCTTTCGTCTACATGCTTCGATTATTGTACATGTCCTATCTGCGGGGGCTACAATTATTCAGCAGATACTCAACCGTTGTAGTCACCGCAATTGCAGTTGGTCGTATAGTAGGCTTGATTTTAGCTTTCTTAGGATATGGTGTAACTGGGATAATGCTTGGATGGCTGATAGGTGAACTGTCTGGGTTTTCATTAGCTTTCGTGTTTAACTTGGGACAACTGCCAAAACCAAAGTCGCTGTATCCCTCAAAAACCTTGTTCAGCTTCAGTTTTCCATTATTGTTTGAAACCGCAGTTGCAAGCTTCACTGACTGGTCTGATCAAATGCTCTTCCTCGCCATCACCGGAAACCTCGTGCTTCTGGGAGTATACTTTTTGGCAGTTCGCGGGGCGGCTACAATCTCGGTTATATATCTAGCCTTCAACGTGACCGTTTTACCGTTACTCTCCGAGATTTACGGTAGAGAGGAAAAAAACCAACTCACTACCGCGCTTAAACGAGTTACCCGCTATCTTGCTTACCTTATTTTCCCTGTTGCTTTTGGAATTATGGCTATCTCTGAAACGGTCATTACCGCTTTTTTCGGTAGCGGTTATGCGGTTGGGAGTCTCCCTCTTTCTATTCTAGCTGTTGGCGCCATATTAGCAGGCTTTAATTATGTTTTCATCGCGTCTCTTAGTGCAATCGCTGAAACGCGGGTTTTCATAAAAATCGCATTGGCAGCGACTGCGGTTGATGTGGTTCTTGTCACCGTTTTGACTCCAGTTTTAGGCATTTTTGGGCCAACGATTGCAAGGGTTGGGATGTGGGCTACGAATTTCGTATTTATGTATTCGGCTTTGAACCGCAGGGTGAGAGTGGAGTTTGATAAGGGGGCAATTTGGAGGGCGCTGGTATCTTCTTTTGTGATGGCTCTTTGTGTTTACTGGTTTGAGCATCAGCTGAAGATTGTTTTGGCTGGGCAGGTTTTTTTGAATTTGGGTTTAGAGATGATCGTTGGCTTTGTGATTTATAGCTTGGTTTTACTTCTGTTGCGTGGGTTAAACAGTCAAGACTTCATGCTGCTTCGCCGGATTTTACCAGCTCCAGTACATGGGTTTATTGATTTCTTGGATAGAATATTTGCGTAAATGTGTGACTAGGCAACGTTTTGACGTATAACCTTCTCATAAACGGCAACATACCTATTCGTCATGGTTTCAATACTGTATTTAGCCTCAGCTTCTTTCTTGGCGTTGTATCCCATCTGGCTGAGTAACTCTCGATTTGGTAGAATAGTTAAAATGGTCTCAGCAACTCTGGCTGGGCTCAGTTCACCTTTGATTACAATTCCGCTTTCTCCGTCCGTTACGGGCTCTCTAGTTCCTCGGAAATCAGCGACTACAGCGGGGATCCCCGCAGCCTTACTTTCCAACAAGGAAATAGACAACCCTTCCCTTGAGGAAAGTTGGATGAAAACATCTGAGGCGGCGTATAATCTGATTTTTTCTGCTTCAGAAACGAATCCTGTGAAAATCACCGATGAACTCAAGTTAAGATCGGAGACTAATCTTTGCAACTTCTCTTCTTCAGGTCCTTCCCCGCAAATTAAGAATTTGCAGGTCGGGAGCTTTTTTAAGATATGAGGAACCGACATTAAGAGCACATCGAGGTTTTTTCTCTCTACAAGCCGACACACCGATAAAACAACTGGGTCTTCGCTTCCAATTTTGTATCGGCTTCTGATTTCTTCTCGCTCCTGTGTAGCTGGAGCAAACTTGTTGATTTCTATGCCGTTAGGGATAACGTGGAGTTTAAGACCACCGAACTTTTTCATCAGATTTTCTCGAAGTTCATCTCCCACTGCAACCACTTCATCTCCTCTGCGCAATGTATAACCTAAAACAGAATGCAGGCTCCATGGAACTTCGTAGAAGTCGGCGTTTCCATGAACAGTAATAACTAGGGGAAGATTCGTTGATTTTTTTGCAAGAACTCCTGAGAAACCAGCTGGAAGAATAAATGAGGCGTGAATGACGTCCAACCCAATTTCTTCCTGAATCCTTTCTATTGTTTGAACCGATTTTGGAATGTCTAGCGCTATTGCAAGATATTTTCCGTACCACGGAACCTTGGACTTTGCAATAGGATGGTATTTCCACCTCTCAGGTGCTGGATTTGGATACCGGTGTACAAATAAACCATCTAATTTTTCGCTTTCGGCTAAGCCTTTGAAGCCTCTGGTGACGATGTGGACCTCGTGTCCTTTTTCCACCAGCTTCTTGGAAAGCTGATAGGCAAATGCCTCTCCTCCGCCGTAAACCGCAGGCGGGAACGTGTGAATGATGTGAGCTATTTTCAATGGACTACCAGCGCCCAGTCGAACTCTCTTATTTTATAATGTCGTAGTAATTTTACTGTTAGGTTGATGGGGATTCTGCTTTGATCAGGTTCGAAACTACTTTCATATAGTGCTCAACGAGATTCACAGCTTTTTCTTTTGAAGCCGCTTCTGCGAACAGTCGGTAAATTGGTTCTGTACCACTGGGTCGAATGAGGATCCAACTTCCGTCGGGGAACCTGATTTTCGCGCCATCGGTGGTTTCAACTTTAAGGTTCTTGACTTTTTTAAGGAGTTCATCTAATACTTTCTTTTTCAACTTGTTAGGGCATGGAACTCTATCTTTATGGTTATAGTAAATTGGCAAATCGAAGAGAAGTTTTCGAAGTTCTTCACCAGATTTAGCCATAACATCGAGTATTAGAGCAGTTGCCATCGCACCGTCGCGAACAGGCTGATGGGGGCCATAAAATACTCCTCCGTTTTCTTCTCCTCCGAGTTTCGCACCTATCTCAACCATAGTTCTTGCGACAGTAACGCTGCCAACTCGGGTCCAGTGAATTTTTCCATCATATTTACGAGCGATGTCTGAAACTACTTGAGAAGAACTCACTGGTGTAACAATTGTTTCGCCGGGATGGCTTATAAGAAAGAACTTCTCAATCAGCGCAAAACTTCGATCTCCCCAGTGGACTTCCCCTTTTTCATCGGTGAATATAGCCCGATCAGCATCTCCGTCAAAAGCGACACCTAAATCTGCCCCTACCGCCTGAACTGTCTTCGATAAATTTTCTAAGTGATCTGGAGTTGGCTCAGGCTGTCTTCCAGGAAAGTTTCCGTCTACGTTTGCGTTGATCGTAATAACTTCGCAACCTAACTCCCTTAAAAGCTGCGGGGCAGCAAGGGCTCCAACACCGTTACCTGGATCCGCAACCACGCGGAGATGCGCTTTTTTGATTGCTTCCACGTCAACATGCGTTTTGATTGCTTCGATATACATGTGGATGATGTCAGGCTTAGTTATCATTGTTCCGAGTCGATTCCACTTCCTCCACCTGATAGCTTCCTTGAAAAAGATCTTTTCAATTTCAATTTCTTTCTCTCTTGAAATTTCAACGCCATCCGAGTCGATTACTTTAATTCCATTAAACTCAGGAGGATTATGCGAAGCGGTTATCATCACGCCCCCGTCAGGCTTGAAGCGTTTTATAGAGAATTGAACAGCTGGCATAGGAGCAAGTCCAACTTCGTAAACCCGACAGCCAACTGAGAGAAGCCCACTAGTAACCGCTTCTTGCAACATAAAACTGCTAGTCCGCCCATCGCGTCCAATGAAAATTTCTCCGCCATTAAAAAAGAACCCAACAGTTGCCCCAACCTTCGCCGCAAACTCAGTAGTAATATCTTGATTAACAACACCGCGTATTCCATTTGTCCCAAACAAAAAGCGTTCGGTCATTTTTGCTTCCTCTGAATCGGCTTCTATTATAGGGGTAAATAAACAGTTGTGCTTATTTTTTACATAACTTGACGCGGCTCAAGCACTGATTCATCAACTTCCTTGCTGGGGCACACCGTTACCTCTTGGGTGAGAGTGACATTATCATAAATAATTGCATGGTCACCCACAATTACTCCGTTTTCAACTTTAACCCATTGGCCGACGATAGCGCCTTCCCCAATAATTGCTCCACGGATTGAAGTATGGGCGTCGATCCAGGCTCCCGGAAAAACAATAGAATCTTCAATTCGAGTTCCCTTCCCCACATAGGCGTTATCACCGATGGCGGCGTATGGACCTATGTGAGCGTCTTCTCCAATCTTAACTTTGTTTCCAATTGAAACTGTCTTAGTTATTTTTGCGTTTGGCTGAATTTTCACTGCTTTCCCAAGAATCGTTTGTTTGGGGGAAATTTTGTCTAGCATGCATCGGTTAGCATAGAGATAGTCGGTTGGCTTTCCTATGTCAATCCAAAGCTTATCGTATTTATATCCGAAAAGCTTTCCTTGCTTAGCGAGAACTGGGAATACTTCTCGTTCCATTGAGACTTTTTCTTTCGGTTGGATATACTCAAATACTGAGGGGTCAAGGGCGTAGACACCAGCATTAATGAGATTGCTGGGGGCTTCTTCAGGTTTTGGCTTTTCGACAAATTTGTGGATGCGATTTAATGAGTCGATTTCTACTACGCCGAAACGGCTTGGATCGGAAACGGCCCGTAGAGTAATCGTTGCGGTTGCACCCTTCGCCCTATGGGCTTTGAGCAACTCTTGATAGTCGATCTCAGAGAGAATGTCACCATTAAGGACAAAGAATGGGGAGTTTCGGCCGATTAGGCGCTCAGCTTTCTTAATTGGGCCAGCGGTTCCAAGGGGCTTTGTCTCATGGGAGTAGGAAATTTTCATTCCGTACCGAGTCGTGCCATAATGGTCCTCAAGCACATGGGCCATGTAGTTTACTGCGAGAACTACTTCCTTTACGCCGCTTGCAACCAGCTTTTCGAGTGTCCAGTCAAGAAGTGGACGATTGGCTATTGGGAACATAAGTTTTGGTCTAGTGCAACTTAAAGGGCGTAAGCGTGTACCGAATCCTCCAGCGAGAATCAGAGCCTTCATGTGGTTCTCCCGACGTTTGGTCGAGTTTGTTAGGATGAATAGTTAAAACTTTTACGTGGTGTTTTAATTAACTAGTAACCCTAAAAATGGAAACTCGCCCATTTGAGTAGACAGAATTGAAGCGGGCATCCGTGGCAAATCTAATAATTAGTCCAGGTTCATCAGCGGCGATATAACGTACATTGTATTGTTCAACAGCTTCGGTGTATACATGTGCAGATACAGGGGTATCAATGAATCTGGTATCTTGCGAAAGTGGATTTTCAATGAGCTTAACTAAATTGTTCATCGCTTCGTCTTCTCTCATTCCCTCCGCATCTAATAAACCAAGTTGAATTGTGAAACTTGAATCGCTTTTAGTAGCTGTAAATACTATTTGAACTGCAGTTGGCGGAGCAAGTTCGATTCGGCTTGGGGGTCCTTCAAATGTTGCGGCTATCCCAATGCCTCTCAAAAGCTCAAGGGCTCCAACCCAATTTTCCTCTATGTTGGTTTGGTTGACTTGAGGGAAGTGAAGCTTGGTAATAACCCCAAGAACTTGGTACTCGCTGCTGGAAGTCCACTGATACTTTATAGTTATGAAACGTGTAGCTTGGCGGACAACAACGTGCTTTGTAATGACGAGACCCTCCCATTTGTATGTGATTGCAATTTCCATTTCATTTGTAGCCCTTGCTACTAAACCAGCGTTTTTCTCAGGAAATTGAGCGAGATCTATATAATTGAGTTGACCGGATTTTAGGGCGAGAATAGCAGTCTCGTTGTCTCTGATTTCGGCGGCCGGGAGATGCAAACCTCTTCTCACAAGAGCTACTGACGGGTTGCCCCAGCCAGCGAATGGACCAGATTCCTGGACTTGAAGGATGCCATTATCTATTTGGTAACTTGCTGTCAGAATGAAGCTTGCAGCGTCTACTAACGGAACTTCATATGGGTAGCCTACATACGGGAGTGGTGTGGCAGCGAGTGTCGGACGGTGGGCTAGGCCAGCGGTCCACCATCCTAGGGAATGCGTTGCCGCGACTACTTCTCCTTCTGGGACGTTTTGGCCCATCCAATTAATTGCGCTGTTTTCCCGCTCTTGAACTTTGAGGAAGTAATTATAGTTTCCATTAAAGAAGAATGCTGTTCCAACAGTATAACTGGCGAGAATATATCCAATGAAGATTAAGACACCGATTTTTATTCCTTTGACCTTAATGTCCCTTGTCGCACTGATCATCATAACCAAACCCATAGCTATGAGGATGAAGATCGGCTGGACAAGGTAGTAGAGGAACCGTTGATAGATGTCGGGCGGACCAAAAAGGTAAAAGGTAGACATCACCGCGGGAATGACGATCCAGAGGATAACCAGGGTTGTCCGATAGTTTCTCCAACCCCAGTTATTTGCGATCCAGTAAAGGCCAATTAAAGAAAACCAGACGATGAAAAACATAGCTGCCGCCATGCCTGCCAATGCGGTGATGCTAATGGTTACCGCTGATGGAAGGGAAACAATACCCCAATAAGTTCCGGCAGGTCCGAACATCATAAGGTAGTATTGAATTTTTGTCGTTATCCAAGCTGCAGATATGACTGCTCCTATAATAAGTGATGACAAGAGCTTCTTGGAGAAGAGGTGCCATTCTTCATTTTTCTTTATCAGTTTTCCTCCGAGGTAAGTTGCAACCGAAATCACGGCGAAAATAATTCCATATATAAATGCACTGAAGTGGTGTGTCATGAATAAAGTTCCGGTTAAAATCCCCATAGTTACGATATGCCTTATCTCTGAGGGTTTTTCTCGAACTGCTAGCCAAATAATTGAGGGAAAGAAAAATAATGCAAAGAGGTTTACGTATCCACCCCAAGTGAGCATATAGAGGTCTGCATCACTTATCGTGAAAAGAAATGTAGCAGTTAGAGAGATAGCGCCGTTTCCTAATAATTTTCTAACGAAGCAGTAAAATGGAATCGCCGTAAGGGCACTTATACCTATTCCAAGTGCCTCGACAACAAATAAAATTGGTAAACCTGTGAAAAAGGTAAGACTTCCCGCTACCAGATGGAAAATGGGTGGATAGGAATATGGTGTTCCTGGCATATGATAGGTGTTCACGGTTGGAATGCGTCCCTGTTCTAAGATGAGGTAAACGAACCCGGTGTTCATTGCTTCATCATCGCCTGGTGGGAATGTATGTTGGATGAAGACCATTACCCGAAAGAAAAAGGCGAAAGCAATTATGGCAAAAACAATGGCTTTTTCCAACCGCGTTGAAGCATTCAAAAGGAATCCTCTTTTATGATGGTTTAAGATTTTAAATCTCGGCAAAACTTTTATCAAGTTTGTGTATCCACTGTTCTGTCAAAAAGTCTTAAGGTAAATTCTATGCGACAACCCTATTTTGTTGTTTTGTTTACATTTATGCTCTTTATCGGGCTGTTTTTTCAATCCGTTTCTGCATATGGGCAGTATGGTTATGTGGGTGTTGCTTCCTCTGACGCGAGGAAGGCGATTGATGATGCACGTAACGCTCTTTACATTGCATATGACTCCGTTCTGGATGCGGAACGAGCTGGCGCTGATGTTACAAAACTTGTGGTCAACTTGAACACTGTGCTCAATCTGCTCGATCAGGCTGAGGATTATTATGCTCACGGTGACAATGGCGGAGCCCTTTCTTATGCGTCTCAGTCAAAATCCATAGCAGATCAAGTAGTTATCGAGGCTAGACAATTAAAAGCGCTTGCAATTGAAGCAGCAAACCGGCAGAGAATAATCGTTGGTATTTCAGTTCCAGTTATAATAATAGCGATTTGTGTCGGCCTGTTTTATGGCTGGAAGTTATACAGCCAGAAGAGCCGGGAGAAAATCCTAAGGATGAAAGTGCGAGCGGCGGAGGAAGCGAAGAAGGAGGAGACGCATGGTTAAATTCGAGCTGACAGAAGATACCGCGGTTCTTATAGCGGTTGGAATTGCCACAGTCTTGGTTTTAGGAATGGTTGTCACCGCTGCAATGCAACCTAAGCCTGTAGAACACTTTCGTGCAATCTATGTGCTCGGCCCAAAACATATGGCGTCCGGGTATCCTACGAAGGTTCGCGTCGGAGAGCCGATTTACGTGTACGTCGGGGTTTACAATAGTATGGGACGTACCGAGTTAGTTCGGGTCCTCATCAAGGTGGGTGCAAATGCTACATCGATTCCTTCTGATACCAAGCCCTCGTCTGCCCCGACTTATGCAACTTATGAGCGGTTCCTTGCAAGCAACGAAACTTATGAGTTTGAGGGTCCCGGTGACCCTGTTACAATACGTTTGGACAAAGCCGGAATGAACTGGGAACTAATTTTTGAGCTTTGGTATTTTGATGAGATCACCCGTAGTTACATGTTCACAGGGAACTGGTGCCAGCTTTGGCTTAACGTGACAGGATAGCAAGAGGTCTTTACGGCTTTCAATCCCAAGCCTAAGGTGTAGTTCATTGTAACGATGCTGGAAGGATATCTGTTTGCGACGATACGTTTGGATGTATGCGGTTCTGGGTTTAATCTACGGCATTGCATTACTTGTTCGGCTCATTCCTGCGGTACAGTTTGGCTATCCCTATGCCTATGACGTCTGGGAAGACATCGGACGGGTAGCCACGATTCTTACCTACGGTCACCCTAAGATGACGCTTCCGCACGGTCCATTATTTTACTTTCTACTTGCTGACGTCTGTCTTGTCTTTGGGACTAATCTGCTAACTACTTTTACATATTTCATGCCGTTTACAACAGCATTTGTTATTGTCACTATCTTCTTGCTTACCAAACGCTTTACTGGAGATGCTCGGGCTGGACTCTATGCAGCGTTGATTTCCGCAACCGGGGGAATCTTTGCGCACTGGACTGGGCTTTGTGTTCCAGAAGCTCTAGGATTGGTTTTTGCAGCGTACGTAATCTATCTGCTTTTTGAAGTAATGAACAAGGGAGGTTTACGCAAAGTACTCCTTCTTTTGATATTTCTAATAGTCACGCTACTCACGCATCACATGACCACTTTCCTTCTACTATTGTCCATCATAGTCTTAAGCACAGCAATTGTCTTCTCTAAGCCGAAAGTTTTGAACCTCTGGGTGCCAGTTATCCTTTCAGCATTTTTCATTCTGGCTGCCTTTGCTTGGTGGGAGTTTTCTGTCTCACCTTGGACAATTGAAGTGATGCGACTAATTCTCGTAGCAGCCTCCAACATGATATGGGCTGGAGTGATCTTTGCTACTATTCCAGTACTTTTCACGCTTGTCATAGTGCTAAAATGGAAACCTATCCTTCCACATCGAGAAGTTTTAACAGGGACACTGGTGGCACTCACGTTTACAATCTCCCTTTCGGTCATAATTTTTATTCTTGCAGCTTTAACTTCGTACAGTCTTCCGCTGGCGTATGTCCCCTACTATCTTGTTCCCTTCGTGCTTGTAGACTTCTTCCCAGCGCTAGTCGGCTTACTAACGATTCTCAACCAGACTGAAGCCCGGTGGAAAAGAATGTTCGCGATGGCATGGTGTGCAGCTCCAGTTGCATCCATTTTCTTCCTTACCACGGCCTCCTACTGGTTCGTCTTAAGCTATCGTCATACCTCATTCATACTTCTTGGCGGTTTTCTACTTGTCGGGCTTGGTTACCTCCGCTTTTCTCAACTTGGTCATTATAGGTGGAGACCAGTTCAAGGAATTGTCTTCGCATATATGGCGATCCTACTTGTTTTCTCAGCGTTTCCTTCCCCAGAATTTGCTTTTGGGCATGAAGAGGCATATTACCGCCCCGAACTTTCTGCTGCAAATTGGGCCGGAGAACACTTTCTTAAGAGTAATTCAATTGACTCAGACCATCGAATGGGGATTCTGCTCCGATATACTACTGGTCAGTTTGTTTGGTTAGGAAACGCTTCTTCCTGGGTCGGGAACATGAGCCAAACTGGAGTTGTTTCTCCAATTGGGTCTTCTATACAGTACTTGGTGATCACTAACTCCATGATTCAATATAGTGTTACAGATGGAGTTGAACAAGAGGGGAAGCCATTACCTATCTCCGCGCTTCGCTTCTTGGACCGCACATCAAACATTGATAGAATTTATGACTCCGCCGTTGTCACAATCTATCAAAACCACCATTACCTTAATACTTTTAGATAGGGGTTCGCGATTATTTGAGGCAGTTCACAAGTTTAATATAGAAAGCGAGCAAATCTGCTTGCAGAATACCAAAATAAAAATGTGGTAAAATTCAAGTTGCGTCAGTAATAAATGCATGATAAGAAACTGTTGTTAATAAAGGAGGAAAAATCTTGAGGATAGCTGATCTAAGAGCCGGCATGAAACGGGTTGAGATAAAAGCCAAAGTAGTTGAAATTGGGGCTGCAAGAGAGGTTATGACGAAATTCGGGGACGTCGGACGAGTTGCCACTGCGGTCATTTCTGACGAATCAGGATCTATAAAATTGGCGTTGTGGAATGAATTGATCGAAAGGGTTTCAGTTGGCAACACGATTCACATTGAGAATGGGTATGTTACAACCTTCAGGGGAGAGAATCAACTTAACGTTGGCCGGTATGGAAAACTGACTACTGTCGAATAATCTTGCCAACGTTTTGCTTAGTGCTCGATTGTAAAACTGAGTGGTTGCTTGAAAATCGCTAGGTTCTAAGGTATGAATTAGATTGTTAATTAAAGCCTGCGAAGCAACTTTATGAAATAAAACATTTCCACTATTACAGCTGTTATTCCTATTCCGAGTGTAAATGCTCGGAGTTGAATGTTTCGGTAGTATGAGGTTGGGAACATTACCCCCCAGAATTCTGGTAAGGGCTCGTAGACAACTAGGTATAACATGAATAATGAGGAGAGCAGAGCGTAGACCCATAGTTCCCAGCGGTTCTTTTGTGATGTCGCTGAGACAACTATTAATGGACATATCCAAACCAGAAATGGACTATTGATATTTCTTGCGAAGAGAAAGTATACCAAGCAACAGGATAACAGCACGCTGAGAAAATGTTTTTTCCCATTTTGATTATGCAACGCCTTGAACGCGATTAAACCATACGTGACAAGCATGAGCGGGATGGAAATCCATGAAAGGGCAATAAAGTAGTCTTCAAATTCGTACATGCGAAGGCCATGTAAAAGCCACAGCGCCCCCCAGTATGTTATCCCTCGGGGGTTTCTAAAAACTTGGAATTCTAACATGAAGAGGTATGATCTATAATTCCAAATAAGAAACGGTAAACTTACTGCTAAGGGGACAAGAGCTGTTGTTATTAGGTATTTTAAACGACTACTGGTCTTAGGTTTGAATAACAAAAATGCCGGTAAGGCAAAAATTGAGTACTGTTTTGAGGCGATTGCTAAGCCCAGGCTCATTGCTGAAGTCTTAGGATGTCCATTAACGTATGTTATATAGGCTAGAAGGGTGAAGATTGCACAGAAATTATCGTGGATTCCCCAGCCGGCGCTAATCCAAATTACATATGGATTTAATACATACGCGGAAGCCGCTACTAAAGCCGCCTTGTGTTCAATCTTATTTCTAAGCTGCGTATAGATGATGTAACCTACTAGAAGATCTACTGCAATTAAGGGTGCCTTGATTGACAAATAGGCTATTTCTGAATTTTTCCAAGGGAGAAGTGTATATAGGAAGTAGGATTGAATTATGGAAAAAAACCATACTGGAGGATAGCCATACCATGCGAAATAGCTTCCAGTAGAAATTGACTTGTAATATAAAATATCATATGGGTTGATTTGATGTTCTAGGAAATCTCGTCCAGCTTGGATCCAAACATACATGTCCCACGGATTACCCGTGAATGGAGCTAAAAAGAGGCGAACAAGTAGTCCTACTGCGAAGATTATCCACAATTTTGAGGATGCGATTGTTTTAGGATTAGTAGAAAATGTTGTTGCTGATGAGTTATCCAAGTTTTCTCCGCCCACAAGCTATCCAATATATTCCAATGTTGCAAAACTATAGAGAAGATAAAGGGCTGCTGCAAAGAAGCATCCTGCGACTAATATGGCATCTTCATCTCGTCGGATAAGCATTCCTAAGGTTATGTAAATAGGGATTATCGGGAGTGTTAGTCGGGGAAAGTCGTAGAGGCGGGCGTAACAAGTGCCGAGAATATAGAATCCAATCGCGTATGCGGTTAGAGGTACATCCTTTATGCGCCAAGTCTTCCAAATAGCAAAACCAACCAAAAAAAGATACAAAAATAACCTTGAGATCCACCAAGCAGTCGGCATCCGTTTAGCAATCAATACTCGATAGAATCCTTCAACAGGTGTTCGGAGTCCTATATTCCACCAAGCGTGAGACGTTACAACGATGAAAGGTTCGCCAGATAACATATACAAGTAGGCAGCTGCACCGATTAGGGCTAGAACAACAGGTGTAAATGCTAAAATTGCTTTGAAATGGCGTTTTCTAAAGAGCCATGCTATGTAGGTTACAAATATGATAACCGGTGTGAGCTTTGTTAACATGGCAAGACTGAGAAAGATTGAGGACAGTAGATAACGCTCTTTCTTGAAGTAATACCAAGAGTAGAATACTGAGAAGAGAAGAAGACTTTCAGCATATCCAACGAGGGTGAAAACAAATAAAACAGGATAAAATAAGGTCAGCGCCGTCGCCCGTGGGACTTCCTCGTTAGGTAGATAGAGGCGGAAAACTTTCACCAGAGGTATGATCATGGCGAAAGAAAAGAAATTAGATACAAGCACAGCACTAAATTTGTAATCCCCTATCACGAAATTTGTTAGCCATATCAATGCGGGATACAGCGGCATGAACGCGTAGTCAACCCATTCATAGCCGTAGCCGTACTTGGCAATTTCAATATACCTCAATGTATCCCATCGTGTGAGTGCGTCAACCTCGGTAACCTTTATGTACCATTCAACTGGGCTCCATTGGCGATAAGTAAAATTTGCCAACCAGGCAGAGAATACAACTGCAGTGATCTTTGCAATGAGAAGAAAGAGAATAATCGTTACATAGGGAGTTTTTTCCTTAAACGTTTTTTTGAATATTCTCACAAACTCAAGTTTTCCTAACATAGCAATACTCGGATAAGGTAAGCAATTTTCATTCTTATAGTCTTCCAAAATCGCCAGAGTGACAGAACACCCCTTTATCGAACTAACGATAGTGTTGATACGTTGTTTCTTCTTCAGAATGGTTTAAATCTGCTTACTGTCTCTTTTTTGCAGAGTGACAAAATTTGGTTGATCTTACCATTCTCGTTACGGCTGCGAGCCTAGTTTTTAGTATGCTCGGTTTTTCGCTCGTCTTAAAGGATTATATTGCGTCGGTGTTGGCTGGTTTTGTCATGCGCCACGTGAAGCACATTACGCCCGGGCATCGTGTCAAGATCCTTGTCTCCCCAGTAATCAAGGGCGATGTATTGTCGGTCGGCTTAATTCGTACAACCCTTATGGAAGTCGGGGATGGAGAACGCTTACCAAGCGTGCAAACCGGAAGAATGCTCAAGTTACCAAACTTTATGATAATCAATAATCCGGTGCTAATATACGGTGAAACCATTATCGATGAGGTTGTGGCATACATATCAGAACCTTTCCCGCCTTTAGATAAACTAATCCAAAACATGAAAGAAGCCATTACAAATCAAGGCCACCGAGTTATTGAAGTTGGTTTATTCCAAAAAGATGAAAAACTCATAGTGCATGGAATATTTGAATCTAAAACAAGTGAAGTCGCAGATATCCGGAGTAGGATCCTGAAGCAGTTTCTGCAAAGTCAAGGCAAAGAAACGAACTCAAGCCGATAATTTTTGTACTATTAAGTTTTCATCGATCAGGGTAAAGTTCTTGACTTGAGCTATTTGTACCTTATAGAACATTTTTAATTCGCCCCTCAAACTTGGCTTGCCACAGAATTGCAATTACAGTTCCAGCTATAAGGTCAACGACGAAGTGGTTGCCGGTCCAGACTGTACTTGCGAAAACTAGTGAGATATAACCAAGAATTACAAGTCGATACAGTGTTCGTCTAGTTAGTTTCCACGTAAATGTTGATGAGAGGACAGCTAGGGCTGCATGGAGACTTGGAAAAGCTGCAAAGGGATCGCCATAATACGTGACATAAGGTCCAAAATACGGCTTCAAAAGCGGTGCAAGCATAACCCAACCAACTATTTCTTCATAAAGTACTCCCCAGTATCCCCACATACGCCCAGGGTCAAGTCGAAAATACCTTGTTTCTGCACCCCACCATGGTGGAGCAGTCGGCCAAAGTGCATGAATTGCTAGACTAGTGAAGCATGCCGCTAAATTTGTTTTCCAGTACCTATCAAATTCTTTCGGTTGAAATTTTGAGATGAGCAGACCCGCAACAAGCAAGTTAAGAGGATGTGAGATGTAAACCGCCAACATGATATCGTCTAATGGTCGAAACCTGAGGCGATGCCAATAGATATACGCCGCGGGAATGTTTCCAAAGCAGTAAACTTTCTCCCAAGCGATCAGAGTTGTTCCATCTATTCTGGAGAAAAGAGCTGGTGTCAAAGTGGTGAGTATTTCGTATCCCCAGTACATAGCCATAAATGGAAGCCAACCCATGAAAGGTGGTAGAGAATGGTGGGAATTGCTGAATTTGCTGAGAATTTTTTGTCGTTTCATATGTTTATGTTCCTAGATGGTAAGTTTAAGGCAGAATCTAAGCACCTTAGACTTTAGTTTTAAGCTACAAACAAGATTTTTCAAGATTATGGTCGAAACGCCAATGAATAGTTTTTCCCACTTCTAGAGAACACAATAATGAATTTTTATCCAAAAACCATACCGTGATTTTCATGAGCATCATCAACAAACTCTTCAAAGACCAAATGAGAATCGTCTTTGAAAAAAGGCTACCTGAATGCGTGAATAAATCAGCGATAAGCCGTATAAGGAAACTGCTGAAATCCTTAGAGTAAGTCAGTCAGTTAAATAATAGCGTGACTTTAGAGTTTGAGGTCGCCAAATCTTGGAGCATCCTTCCATAAACGAGGAGAAAATTGAAAGCGAACTAAAGGGCAACACCCTCAGAGTTTATTGGGTGCTCTTGAAGTCTTCTAGCGGTATCGTTGGAGTTAGGGAGGTTCAAAGATCACTTGGCTTCTCAAGCCCAGCATTGGCGGCTTATCACCTCGAGAAGCTCAAAGAGTTAGGATTAGTGAGGAAAGATAACAGTGAATATCGGCTTGTGCGAGAAGTGAGGGTTGGCGTCCTCAAACAATTCACAAAAATTGGAGCCTTTATGCTTCCCAGATACATCTTCTATGCGGCTATGTTCACCACGCTTCTCATTTACTATATCCTACAGTTTGGGCAAGTTGGTTTCTATAGCGTCTCCGCATTAATTTTCGGTGTTCTAGCAACTGCAATTTTTTGGTATGAAACAATCAGAGCTTGGCGCCAGAAACCATAGCGTTCAAAAAGTTGAACACTCTGTTCAAAAGCATTGCATTATATTCACGGCATTCTTTCTTATCTTTTAGAGGCGAGAATTATGAGGAAACTTCTCCCACTCATAACAGTGATGACCATATTCATGGCGGTACTCCTAGTTTCAACACAAACTGCCTACGCCACTAGTCCAATGCTCAATACCCCACCAATCGAAGGCAAGAAGCCGACAAAAACCCAAACCCGACCTGTACTAGTAATCGGTGATCTAAGCATCGTGATTACAGGAAACCTGAATTACGCCAATGCAACTCCAAAAGCTGTTAGCGGTGCGGCAACAACGCTAACTTTGACTGGAACATACCAATTCAAGTCTAAAGACAATAAGCCAATCAGCAAAACAGTGAGGCTGAATGTCACCGGCTTAAAAATAAGCATCGCCGATACCGCTATTCCAAGCGATTTAACTTGGACTGGAAAAGGGACATATAGCCTAAATAAAGGAATAATCCAGATTCACTGCTCCGCAACAAGTGGGAATACAAAATACAACCTAATCCTACATGGCAGAGTCGCTCAACCAATCGTTTCACTCCCTGGTGGAGGTCAAGGAACAGTGAAATTTACGTCACCCCAGAGCAAACTAGTCATCACGCCAACAAATGGTAGCGCTGTCACATACTTCCTTACGTTGACAGATAGCGGCAACATAATTACTTTGACTCCCTGATCTGTTTGATGAAACACGACATACTAATTAATGGGTGTACAGGGATGGCGTTTGAAGCCAGAAAACTAGTCTTCTTCGGATTAGCCGGTATCCTCCTAGCTAGCTTAATAATTGCAGTAGTGGTGGTTACACCTGTAACTGCCAAAACTGGTATTCTAATTGTAAAGGTAACAGACAAGCCTCCACCAAGTCAGAACCTGCAAAAACTGCTTGTCACCATTGACCAACTTACAGCCCATAGGGAAGGAGCTGGGATTACAGGCGATACTTGGGTTACCCTACAATTCAAAGAAGGTACGACGGAGGTAGAGATTGATTTGCTTGAGCTTGAAAACGTCGTCAAGGATCTTTCAGTAACTGAGATTCCTGAAGGAAACTACACGATGCTCAAACTGCGTGTCGTATCAGCTACTGCAGTATACAGCTCCGGCGAAGTGCCGCTGAAAGTACCGGGAGAACACATAATGATGCCATTACATTTCCGAATAAAAGCGGGAAAAGCCACAACCGTGCTTCTAGACATAAACTATGACAAGATAGTCATCAGCAAGGTTAATACTCTTAAACCTGTGGTGAAAGCAACAGTCCTTAGCGAGCCGCCATAATTTTTCTTTTTAGCCTATCGTAGGTAAGCCTTGAAAGCCGACGTCCTAGAAGAGGGCAATAATCCACATCGCGAGAGTATTCTATGGTTCGGCTTAGGGGGAGTAGTCCACGGATGTAAAAAAAGTAATACTAAAATATGATTGTAAAGCAATTTAAATTTTGTAATACGATGGAGGTTATCGGGAAGCTTATGCAAACAGTACAAGTCAGTAGCAAGTATCAGATAGTGATTCCTAAGGATGTTAGGAAAAAACTTGGAATTGCACGGGGAGACCAACTGGTTGTATCGGTGGAGAAGGGTAAAGTTGTGCTTAAACCGAAGCCAAGGGATTTCACTGGCTACATGCTAGGGCTTCGTAAAGAAATATGGCATGGAATCGACGCGACCGAGTACGTGGAAAGGGAGAGGGAGGCATGGGGCAAGGAACAGAAGAGCGGGTGAAAACTCTTCTTCAACGATATGAAAAAGTCGGGATAGACACAACGCCATTTATCTATCATTTTGAGGCGAATCCGTCGTATATTCCTTTCACAAAGCCTCTTTTCCGTTCGATTGAGGGAGGTCACCCCAGCGCTGTAACTTCAGTCATTTCGCTGATGGAGATTCTCGTCAAACCGAAGAGGGAAGGAAATTTAGATGCTGTGGAGGAATACAAATTTGTTTTTTCCGCATTTCCGAACCTGCAGTTGAGGTCGGTGGATGAAGTGGTGGCAGAAAAAGCGGCTGAGCTTAGAGCGAAGTACATGTTAAGACCTCCAGATGCTATTCAGGTTGCAGCAACAATAGTGGAAAATGCTCAAGCTTTTATTACGAATGATGAGCGAATGAAGCAGGTCCAAGAAATAGAGATTTTAATCATGAAAGAAGTTCTAAGAATTCAATAATGCGCTCACTCTGCAAATAGCTATGTTGCGGGCTTTATCGCCGAAATATTTCGAATTGGTGCGGGGGGTGGGACTTGAACCCACGAAGGCCTTCGCCACAGCGGCCTCAGCGTTAGGCCCTAAAAGGTCTGCCCCTTAGACCTAGCTTGGGTACCCCCGCAGATGCCATAAGCGACAAACGTCTCTCCGATTTAAAAGGTTTATTTGAATGCCGTTTAGATCGGAGTTACTTGAATCACTCCGTTTTTGTCAACTTTAATTTCGTATTCTTCGCCGTAAGCGTATTTTCGGATGAGGCGTTCCCATTCTTCTGGGGTGAAGTACAGCACGAGACGATTACTGTAAACTTTTCCTTGCTGAAACATTTTTGGAATTTGACTGAGAATTGGCATAATTGCTTGTGCTTCTGGTGGAGCACTGGTCGGCATGGCGGTGAAGCTTACTGGCTTGGTTTCAACTGCAAACTCCACGCATACATACTCATTTCCAAGTTGGTCAAAAGCTGGGTGTACGGCTGTCACTTTACATTGTATTGTAATTTCGCTCATGTTTCTTCTCGCCTAGTTTGTTTTGTTAATTTTTTGGAGCCCCGGGCGAGATTTGAACTCGCGACCTGCGGTTTATTCGGCATGGCTTACGAAACCGCTGCTATAACCAAGCTTAGCTACCGGGGCTTTCTTGAAATCTGGATTTAATCCCATGCTTTTAAGAAATTCGGACCATATTTTCATTTGGGGCTTTCCATGTCCTTTGCGGGCGAGCTTGGAGAACGAAAAATTATCGAAATAATCATTGAAAAACTGGAGAAAATGCCCGACATGCTTCTTCCGTTTGGGGATGACGCCTCGGCAGTTGAAATTGGCGGTGGCAATGTGGCAGTCCTGAAGACTGATATGCTTGTTGGGAGGGTGGACGTTCCACCGGGAATGACTCCTTGGCACGCAGCCCGGAAGGCGGTAGTAATGAATGTTAGTGATCTCGCTGCTAAGGGCGCTAAGCCAATTGCTCTTTTAGCGTCACTTGGTTTTCCTTCAGATTATAAAACTACTAACATTGAACAGGTTGGATTAGGACTAAATGCCGGGGCACGGGAGTATGGCGCTTACGTCATCGGGGGCGATACCAGTGAGGCTTCTGATTTAATCATTAGTTGCATGATGTTTGGTGTTAGCCGGAAGAAAGAATTAATCTTTAGAAGCGGAGCAAAACCGGGAGATATACTTGCTGTCACTAACTGGTTTGGCAAGACGGCGGCCGGGTTAAAAATAATTTTGGAAGGCTTAAGTGTTCCAGAGCCGCTTGAAAAAGAACTAACCCGATTGGTGTTTATGCCTAAGGCACGGCTTAAGGAGGGGTTATCGCTGGCGAACTCAAGGACAGCTTCAGCAGCAATCGACTCAAGTGATGGTTTAGCCTTGTGCCTTCACGAGCTCTCGAAGAGAAGTAATGTTGGCTTCTTGCTAGATGTTGTTCCTGTTGCACCAGAGGTTAAACGATTTGCGAAGCTCTTTCGATTAGATTCACGGGAATTGGCATTGTATGGTGGAGAGGAATATGAGTTGGTGGTGACAATTAAGCCGGGAAAATGGCGGCTGGCTAAGCGGGTTGTCAAAAAAGCTGGAGGAAATCTCATTAAAATTGGTTACGTAACTGATGAGCGACGAATCGTTCTGAAAACTCGAAAAGAAGAAATCTCGATCGATGCTCGAGGTTGGGAGCATTTTAAGCGATAGATGGCGGGCCCGGCGGGATTTGAACCCGCGATCTCCGGCTGTCCTCTTGCCTTAGAGGGCTTGCGCGCCATTTTAGGCTCGACGCCTTGTCCAACTAGGCCACGGGCCCAAGACTAAAGAACTACAAGTTTTTCGTATTACATTAAATTTCCGTTAATCTGAAGAGTTTCTTTGGATGTTTTTTCTTGGCGATTTCTCCGGCTATATCTACAATTTTAGTTGCATGGTCTATGACGACGCAATCGCTACTTGCGGTGATTTCTCCTGTCATCGTGGAGGCTTTATCTGCCATTTTCACGGTTTCCGCGTTTCCTTTGAGGTTGCGTTTTTTTAATTCTTGTCTAAAGTAGTTGGCGAGTTCTCCGCTTTTGCTGATCGGTTCATCGAAGAAGAAGTGAACTGAAGCTGGATGGTGCGTTTGTATTTCCTTTAGAATCAAATTTGTTGCTTGGTATGTGACATCGGTTATTTGATATCCTCGGAAGACTCCGGATATATCTCGAATTAATCCATCATCAGAGTAGACTAATGGTAATCCTTTGATTAAGCTCTCTACAGTAATGAGAACATTGTATCCGTCAACCGCAAGTTCCTTTCCATTTATGGCTTTGACCGGTAGCATTTTTCTTCTATGTTTTTCAGCACTTTGATCATCATAGATTGTGCGGTAGAGTAGAAATCTTTCTTCTCGGTTTAATTGATATCTATCCCCGACAAAACTAACCGCGCCTTCACGGTTATAGCCCCGGTTAAGTAGGTGGCGAAGGTCTTTAGCTGCTTCAATCAGCACTTGTTTCAATTCATGCTTTCTCCGCGTAAGACTACTCGATGTAGATCGCTGGGCGATATGGAATGGCTTGCTGAGCCTTTTTTTGTGGGTCATATCGGCTAGAGTCTTCTTCTTCGAAAACTTGAATCTCGGCGGCGAACTCACGTTGGAAGAACTCGCATGACTCACTTAGAATTTCTTTTTCATCGATGACTCCGATCTTAAGCCTACAAGAACGTTGGTCTTCTGGCATCCGGTTTACTTCTTCAATGGTTTTTCGAACGTAGGGAGCTAACAGTTTTGCACGCTTCTTCATCTCCGGATCAGCCATCAAAGACTTCATCAGGGTACCAACGTCAAGTGAGGCTTTTTCAGCAAGTTCTAATGCTGTTGTATAGGCTTTCCACTTCCATTTTGCCGAGGCATAATAACAGATCTTCTTGGGAGTCATTCCAGTGGCGCGAAGAATATTGGTTGTATCTCCTATTGTAGCTTCAACTAATTTTTCCGACTCTTCTGCAGCGAGATCGACTTTTGCGGCATCGTAAACTGGCCACGACGCTATCGCCACAAAATCTTTGTAGCTCATATCATGCCAGATTTCTTCGCATGTGAAAGGAGCGAAGGGTGCGAGAAGTCGAACCCAAGCATCCAAGACTTCGTTGAGAACTTTAGTAACTACACCATTTCTAGGGGTTTCAAGTTCAGTCGGGTTTCGGCGTAGATACCACTGGACATCTTGATCCAACTTATAGAGTACGTCTTGGATAGCTTCACGGGTACGTAGTTTTTCCATGGCTTCAGTAACAGTTTTAATATGATTTTGCAAGCGGCTTAGCATCCACGCATCAATCGCCCTTAGTGGTTCTTCGGCAAGGTTTTTCTGCATATTTATGATGTCATGGCTGAAGGTGTAGAATCGTTCCAGGCGACTGTTAATCGCTTTGGCCAGACTAGTGCTGAAGTCGGCGTCCGCGAGTAACTCAGCAGTTGATAATACCGCTAGGCGGATATTGTCTGCACCAAACATTTTGATGGCGTCTCTAAGTGGGATGATGTTTCCGAGGGACTTTGACATTTTTTTCCCCTCCATTAAAACGCTTCCGTTGACAACGATTTGGTGTGGCCAAAGTTCTCTTGGAAAAATGGCTGCATGGTTGAAAATGAAGAATGTGAGATGGTTTGGAACTAGATCTCGCCCTGAATGGCGGTCGTCTAATGGGTAAAAGTAAAGAAATTCTGCTCGCATTTTCTTTAAAAGCGTTGCATCAAGATTGGCTTCAACTGCAATTTTGTCCGGTTTTCCTTGACCTAGAAAGATATAGTCAAAGACTTTGTCGTCTAGTTGATTTGCTTCAATCTTATAGTTTCTTATGAAATTTGATATCGTGTAGTAGCACATGTAAATAACCGAATCAGAAAGGCTTTCAATGATCCACTCTGGATCCCATGGAAGTTTGGTGCCAAGTCCAGCTTTCCTGGCGCATGCCTTCTTCTTTAACCAACCAATAACGTATTCGTATTCAGGCAGCAATTCGTCGGGAACTATGCGCATTTGATGAAGGCATTCGCGGGCTAGTGCCTTCCATTCAGGGTTGCCATAGTCAATAAACCACTGATTTTCGAAAATCTTAATTACGCACTCCGCGCCACATCGACAAATCACTGGCTTGTTAATTATTTCATAAATTACGTCTGCCTTGTCTTCTCGGAGCATGTCTACTTTAACTTCCTCTTTAGCCTTTGACACCGACATTCCAGCATACTTGCCTAGGTTATCTTTCATTCGACCAGCGTGAAACTCTCGGCTGTATATTTCCTTCGTTGCTTCTTCGGTCTTAGGATCCGCTTGAGACTTAATTCCCATACGCTTGACAACATCTACAGCTGGAAATTCAGAGTAGCCTTCTACGGTTATCAGCGAAATTGGGTAAACAGCGTGCATGACCTTCGGGTCTACTCCATATTTCAGTAGTTCTGCCGGGGCTTTTCTCAAATCTTCAAGTGCAACGTAGTCGTAAGGCGCATGTCCGGGAACAGACATTACTACACCAGTTCCGTTAGCTGGGTCAACAAAAGTAGCTGGAAGAATTGGAATTTTTCCATTCGTCATAAGGTTTACAACGTATTTCCCAATTAGATCTACGCCACGAACAGCTCCTTCAACCGAAACTTTGCGGCTTAAAAATCTAAGTTTTTCTACGCATTCGTGGCTAACAATCCAATTCTCTCCATCAACTCTCGCCTTTACATATTCAATGTCAGGTCTCAGCCACATATTTGTGACGCCGAAAATGGTTTCCGGTCGTAGGGTCGCGGCCGGTAAAATACGTCCATTGAAAATAAACTTGATAACGGTAAACTCATCGATTTCCGGCTCAACGTCTCCTTTAGTGTCATGTTGTCCAACTGGGTTGCCACAGTTGGGGCACCATCCCACGGGGTGGCTTCCTTGGGTTATCAGTTTCTTCGTACGAAGTTGCCGAAATTGCCATTCAATGAACTTGCTGTATTGTGGATCGATGGTCGTAAATTCGCGGCGCCAGTCGATTGAGTACCCAATATCCTTCATGCCTTGTTTGATTTCTCTATGGAAATATTGCGCAATCTTGATTGGTTCTACAAACTCTTTCAGGTCTTCCTTGGGGACCTTGTAAATGGCTGTGAATGTGTCTTCTAAATCTACATCGCCGGCAGCGAGTCTCTTCGACATCGCTAGTATGGGGGTGCCAGTGTAATGGAACGCCATCGGAAATAACACGTTAAAGCCGCGCATACGCTTGTAACGCGCGTACACGTCTGTTAAAGTGAAGGTTCGACCATGACCTACGTGCTGGGGCGAATTTGGATAGGGATAAGCAACGGTTAGAAAGAACTTTTCTCTAGTAGGGTCAGTGTTCGCTTCAAAGATTTTCTTTTTTTCCCAAGCTTTTCGCCATTTTTCCTCAATGTTCTTCCAGTCGATTGGCATTGTTTCGCCCCACACAGTTATATTTTCATAGCGCTGGTTTTTGCTTTTGCACACATCCGGCTCATGATAAAAACCTTCGCTAAGTTTCCATTTATGCCCTTTAAGAATGTTAGTGAAAACATGATTCCCACCATTGCTCTTCTTAAGCACGTGTTGGGGATGAATCTGACTAAGCCTTTCCTAATGCTTAGTGCTAGTTAGCATTGTCTTAACTAGACTTTCAACTGCTTTCAAAGCATCATCGATTTTGTTAACCTGCTCTCCTCCACCTTGTCCGAAGTTTGGTTTGCCGCTGCCTCCGCCACCCAGAATTTTGGCGAGTGCACTAGCCAATTTGCCTGAATGAATGCCTGCTTTAACACCTTCTGTTCCAGCCATAACAACTACTCTCGCGGTTTCATTAGTACTGCCGAATACCACCACAAGTTTTGAATCCGCTCTTATTAATTCGGCCGCTAATTTGATCATCCGGTCGGCATCTACATTTTTCATTAATCGTGTAACAAGCTTGATTTTTCCAATGGCTTTTGCATGAGCGACCATTCGTTCCGCTTCGTACTTAGCTAGTTCTTTTTTGAGTCGATCGATTTCTTTTCGGCTTTCCTTCCAGCCTGAAACTGCGGCGCGAGTTGCCTCCTCAACTTTCTCTATGGGGATTTCCAGCGTCTCCGCGGTCTTGTGAAGAATTTTTTCTTTCTCTTGGACAAGTTTAATAGCTGGAATCCCAGCGGCAAAGATCAGTCGTTCTACTCCATCTTGGATTCGCTCGGTTTTTGCGATCTTAATTAACCCGATTTCCCCGGTCGTTCGACAGTGATTTCCTCCACAAGCTTCGACGTCCCATTCGCCGATTTTGACAACTCGAATTTCTCGACCTGGAACAACCCCGCCTTCGTACAATCTGAATCCGTAAAGAGATTCTGCTTTTTCTCTCGGCATCCAAGTGATCTCCACGGGCAAGCTACTCATTACGATGTTGTTGGCGAGCCATTCAATTTCGGCAGCTTCGCTTGAGGTAATTCGTTTGTAATGTGAGAGGTCTAAACGTGCACGGTTAACTTCCTTCTGTGCACCGCTTTGCCATACGTGTTCTCCGAGTACGCGGCGGGCTGCGCCAATTAGAATATGAGTTGCTGTATGGTGGCGCATGAGACTGATGCGGCGGTTCCAGTCAATTTTTCCTATTACGTTTTCTCCGATGTTGGGCGCAGGGCCTTCAATTGCATGGATAATAATACTTCCAACTTTTTGGACGTCTGTTACCCGCGTTTTATTTTTCTTGAAAGTGATGTAGCCATAGTCTGGCAGTTGCCCTCCGCCTTCTGGGTAGAAGGCAGTTTGATCAAGTACGACATATTTTCCTTCAATGAGGCGAAGAACCTTAGCTCTGAACGTCTGGAGATACGCATTTTCATAGTAGAGAGTGCGCGTAGCGGGCAAATCGGAGATTTTATCTCGCATTTTCTTAACGATAGGTGCCTCTTCTGTTAGTGGGGCTGCCACGTGTCTTGCGGCGATTACTGCGTAAAAGTTGTCAGGAACGGAGACCTTGATTCCCTCTTTTTCAGCAGTTTCTTGGACTGCGTTTGGGGGGAGTCCGTGGGAGTCGTAGAGTTCGGCTAGAGTTTCAGTTGAAAGTTTGGTTTGTCCCTTCGCTTTGAGCTCCTTGCTGAGGCGTTTAACCAGTTCTGTCCCACGCTCCAGCGTGTGTTGGTATTTCTTCTCTTCAATCGACAACGCTTCAAGTATTTCATCTCGCATGGTTTTTAGATGCGGGTAATCCACAGCCCAATAACTAACTTGAAGATCAACAAAATCGTGCAATCTATCTTCAATTCCGAGAATTTTTAAGAGGCGATAAGTTCGACGGAAAAGGAGGCGAGTTAGGTAGCCTTCCCGAACGTTTGAGGGGACTACTCCCTCAGCGAGCATAAATATTAGCGTTTTTACGTGGTCGGTGATGGCAAACATGCTTTCGATAGGGGTCATAATTTTATCAAGTTCTTTGGGGGCCATTCCAATTCGCTTGGCAACTCTTCGCCGAAGGGTTGTTCTGTCTGAGGTCTTCTCTAAGCTCATCATCCCGGAGAGTTTGGCACTTTCGATAAGGAGTTTTTCATCAAGTTTTAGGCCTGCCATCTTAGCGATTTCGTCAATAACTTGACCATAGACTGCTTGAAACCCACTCGGTGTCCCCTGGGAGAGCCAAGTATATCGCTCGACGCCGTAGCCAGTGTCAACTGTCTTTACGGGAAGTTCGGTTAACTGATCATCTCTGATCTTATACATCATGAAGACAAGGGTGGCAATTTCAAGTCCTTTAACGATGCTTTCTAAGTCTGGTCCAGCGTTTCCGCCGCCAGACCAAATTCCCTCCTTGTACACTACAAGATCCGACTTTATTCCAAGCTCCTCAGTGACAAATTGATGATGATAGCGGACTGTTTGATCTTTCCAGTAAACCTGTTTGTCAAGATAGTTGAAGGCATGCGCTCCTCCCATTTCGAAGATGGTAAGATGCCGACCAAAGGTTGGTCCTACGTTATCGATATCCTCAAACCGAATACACGGCTGGCTGATGACTAGCGGGTTAGCGGGCGGAGGGATGATTCCGTCGGTAACATAGGGCTGAAAGTCGACGACACTGGCAATAGTCACGTAGAGGTCATCTCGCCATCTGGCAACTACTGGATAGGGCTTAATCCTCACGTGGCCATTTTTTTCAAAAAATGAAAGGAAAGCCTCTCGCATTTCACGATAGGTGTATCCTCTGCGCGTTGGGGGCTCTCCGATAAATGTATATTCTTGGCAAGGTGATTCTCCGCAGATCTCTTGATCTGAAACTTGTGTCCAAAAGAAGTTGCCGCAGACTGGGCATTTTCTCCGAACAAAACCGTTTTCTACGAAAAATGGAACTTTATATGCTTTCTCCGGAAACTGTCTCATTCTCGTAGGAGCCTCCAGCCTCGCAACTACGCTAAAGAAAAATGCTTAATCAACATTTAAAGTAAAGCGTTGAATACATTTGTGTTTTCACAAGTGCTTACTGTCAGAGAAATAAAACGCCGATTAAGATAAAATGGGCTCTTCTTCCTAATTTTTGTAATCGGAAAAGGATAGGAAAGAAACTATCCGAATAGGGCGCCCAATCCCTGAATGGCGGCTTCTTCGGTCTTCTTTTCCTCTTCTGGCGGCTTCTTTTTCTCTTCCTTCTTTTCTGGTGTGGGTGCTGGTGATGCAGGGGTTGCTGTTGGTGCAACAATGCTTGGCGCGGTTTTAATTGCTTCATTAATATTAACTTCAGATAGGGCTGCTACGAGAGCCTTGACTCTGGCTTCGTCAATACTAATGCCTGCTGCTTTAAGAACTTTCTTTACGTTTTCTTCGTCGATCTGTTTCTTTGCCTCGTGAAGCAGTAGCGCGGCGTGAACATAAGCGGACATTCTTCTTCACCTCATAATTGTTAGTTGGCGGAGATTTCTTATTTCTTCTCCGCGGCAATCTCCTTCTTTTGTTTGGGCTCTTCCTTTTGAACTTTTTCTTCTAGTTTGGGAGGTGCCTCAACCATAGCGGACTGTTTGGTGGTTGTTGTAAGATAAGTCTCTAAGTTAAGTGCCTCGGAATGGACTTTTGAAACGATGAACTTGCTGATGACTAGATTGTCAAGATACGAAGCGTTTAGCGCCAAGTTGTAAGCCTCGGATTGTGCTATTTGTAAGAGGGGCGGGGTAGTCTCTGCACTTGGATAGGCCGCGTTTACTGCTACGTTAAAGGCGCATGTTTGTGCTTCTTGTATCCGGTGTATTATCTTTTCGAGGTCGATTCGTAAGTCGTTCTCGGTTAAAATAACTCCTCCATCGTAGGCTGCTGTAATGCTGAGCCCAACTTCTACTGGCTTTATTCCAAGTCGGGAGAGGACGCTGGCAAGTTTTGGAGAGATTGCATCGCCCTTTTTCACTACCACTGTATCTCGGGCGATCCATACGCTTCCCGTTTCGATCTTCGTTAAAAGGCCCACCTCGTTTAACTCGCTGATAACTGGTCCAGGGGCGAGGCCGGTGTTTCCTGAAGGAATTATAATATCAGTTGGGGCGATGTCCCCAGCCTTTGCAGTGGTTTTTACTTTGTTTTTCTCAAGAAAGAGCGATAGCTTAAATGGATTCATATTAGTGAACAAGAAAATATTTGACCCAGTGAGAAACCCACTGAGTTTATTGATGTTAGGCCTAATTTTTTCACATTTTTGGAGGGCTCGTAACATTATGGTATTTTTTGTAACGCGAATTCCAACGTTGCCCCTTAACTTTTTTTTCAGTTCTTGGAGTTGTGCCGCCCTGACCTTGTAGAGATTGGCAACACTTATTACCGCATAGGCATTGAGCATTTCAGTTATTTCTTCGACTTCTTTGATCTTCGTCTCTGGAATACTCTTACTTCCTGAAACCATTTCTGGTCCTCCTAGAGTTCTACCGGGACGGGTGAACCCATAGTAGTCTTGACTTGTAATAGGTGGATGTTTTTCAAGCCCTTTTCTAATCGGGTTTCTAATCGTGTTAGTACTGTTTGTATATTTTCTGCAACTTTTTCTGTTGGCATATCTTCGCTTCCGATCCTGCATTGAATTACTGGTTGATCTTTTATTCGAAGCCGAATCATTCTTCGGTGCTTTGCAAGAATAGGGTCGATTGAAGCATTTGGCGGGACTGGGGTTGGCATTTTTCCGTGAGGACCAAGAACTGAGCCTAATGTTTTGCCGACAAGGGGCATGAGCGGGGCTTCAGCGACGAAAAAGTCAAATTCTTTCGCCAGTTTTTTCGCTGCTTTTTTATCTCTTCCAAGTTTTTCAAGGGCTTCTTTATCGATAACTTCGTCTGCTCCCGCTTTTTTGGCGTTAACCGCCATAGCGCCTGATGCTATGACGCATACTTTGACTGGTTTTGGTAAAGGATTGGGGAGTTCAAAAAGTTCATTAATTCGATTCTCTGGTTTTTTTAGATCCAAATTGCGTAGGGTTATCACTAAGTCCATAGATTGCGTAAAGTTCCGCTTCTTCGAATCTTTTTTCGCTTTTTCCAATGCGTCTGCGATTTGCTGGATATTTACCGGCAAAGGAAGAGACCTCAATAATAGCAGAAGGCACTAAGGGAATGACTTATAAAAAGCTTATCATCAGCGCAATCTGATTTTAATCTTCTTTAAAATGATGGTCAAACTTTTTCTCATCAATTTGGCGTAGTATTTCATGTGGTTCGGTGTTTTCTACTAAAACGCCCATGCTTACGCAGGTGCCAACAACTTCTTTTGCAGCCGTTTTCAATGTTCTTGACAAAATTTCTGAGCGTTTAAGTTTGGCTATCTTAACCACCTGTTCCATTGTAAGATTGCCGACCTTTTGGGCCTTCGGGTTACCTGATCCTTTTTCGATGCGAAGTTCTTTAACGATGAGCGCGGCGGTCGTTGGAGTTCCAACTTGAACTTCAAATTCTTTTGTTTCTGTGTCAACAATTACTTTTACTGGGACTTTCATTCCCGCGTAATCTTTGGTTATTTCGTTGATTTTGTTTACAATTGCCAGGACATTAACTCCTATTGGTCCGAGGGCTGGTCCAAGTGGCGGACCCGCGGTAGCCGAGCCACCTGCAATTAATGCTTCAACGGTCTTTTTTTCTCCCATTTATTAATCTAACCTCACTTTGGAGTTTCAGCTTCGCTAATTTCGGATCTCGACGCTTTTTCCACTAGTTTAACATAGTCGGCGTGAACCGTGATCGGTAGTGTGAACGTAGCCTCGAGTAATTCGAGTGTAATGTCCTGTTTTACTTTGTCAGTTCTAGTGATTTTCGCTCTCATCCCTTTGAAGGGACCGCCGATTATTTCAACCGTATCACCGATGTTTAGATCTTCAATTACGGGTTTGCTTACGATATATCGCTCCACATCATTGAAATTCACAATGCCGGGAACACGGGATTTTATATGCTTAATCCCAGCGATTGCATCTTCAACATAATGCGCTCCAGGGGATTCAATAAAAATATATCCTCGGAGTGTTTCCGGGGCTAGAATCGCCTTAAGTGGCAGTTTATCGGCTGCTGCTCGAGCAGAAATGATGTCGGCAACATTTCTCTCTTGACCGGCAGTGGTTCTTATGGCGTAAATTATTGGTGAAATTTTCTTTTTTTCTTCGGTCAATACGCTTCCTCCGTTTAGGGTGTCGTAAAGCCTTGGAGCATCGCTGATATGAATCGAATGATAAATCCGATGAGACCAATAATAGCTACGCCGATAGCACAGATCTTGAGTGAGAGAGTGAGCTCTTCCCTATCGGGTTTCGTTGCAAGCTTTAAGAGTCTTCGGCAATTTTCAATGAACGTGTGTACACTCAACCTTAATATACCCCAAATGGGTGCTTCTCACAGAACTAAAATAGCGACGTCTTTTAACTTTTCGCTACACCTGAATAATTTCAATTTTCACTTCCTAAAGGATTTTAAGCGGTTTTTGATCCTTTCCTTGCATCTCCTCTAATCCTTGTCTTCGGAAGTAATTTACTTGAACGAGATCGGCGGCAATAAGAATAGCCATTATACGGCATCAGATTTGCAGTTAAGATACTTAAAGAATAAGTGCCAAGATGGTTTTCTGAATGTGGAGTCTGTTTTCGGCTTGATCGAAAACAATTGATCGCGGGCCATCAACAACCTCAGCGGTCACCTCTTCGCCGCGATGGCATGGAAGACAGTGCATAAAAATAGCTTCTGGTAGGGCGTATCGGAACAAGTTAGAGGTGACTTGGTACCTCGGAATAAACGCCTTGAGTCGTTTTGTCTTTTCAACTTCCATTCCCATGGAAACGAACGTATCTGTATAAATTATGTCAGCATTTTTGGCAGCTTTCTTTGGATCTCGAATTATTTCTACAATAGTGCCAGTTTTTTCTGCATTTTTCTTCGCCCATTTCATGGTTGTTATGTCTGGTTCGTAGCCTTGTGGGCAGGCGACGCTGATATTAACCCCTAATTTTGTACATCCAATGAGAAGAGAGTTGCATACGTTATTTCCATCGCCGATCCAAGCCAGTTTTAACCCTTCTAAGCCCTTCTTTTTTTCCCATATGGTGAAAAGGTCAGAGATTCCTTGGCATGGGTGATGAAGATCGGACAGACCATTTACTACGGGAACGTCTGCATACTTAGCTAACTCCTCGATATCATTATGTGAGTAGACTCTAGCCATTATCCCGTTTACATAACGACTAAGGACTTTCGCTGTGTCGGCAATGGTTTCACCTCGACCAAGTTGGAGCTCATTCCAATTTAAGTAAATAGCATATCCACCGAGTTGTCTCATGCCAACCTCGAAGGAAACTCGGGTCCTTGTAGATGGTTTCTGAAAAATCATGGCAAGGATTTTACCAGCGAGTGGCTCCTGGCTTTCTGGGGCGGTTATTTTTTTCTTCATCCGTTGGGCGAGTCTAAGCATTTGCCACAACTCTTCTTTTGTGTACTCTTGCATCGTCAGAAAGTCACGGCCGCGAAGGGACAACCAATTACACCTCAAAGTCTTAGTACAAATAGTTTAGAAGGGTGTTTCAAAAATCTTGTGGAGAGGTTAGTTGCCAAGAATTTTGTCGACTAGGTCGTTTGGGTTGAATGGGGTAAGGTTTTCATAGGCTTGACCAGTGCCTAGGTAGATAATGGGTTTTTTAGTTACGAAGGCAATTGAAATGGCAGCGCCACCTTTAGCGTCTGCGTCAATTTTAGTTAGGATTGCGGCGTCAATATGTATGTAGCGGTCAAATTCTTCGGCTTGCGTAACTGCCGCATTTCCAGCTAACGCGTCTCCTACAAAGATTACGCAGTCTGGCTCGCACACCCGTGCAATTTTTTCCATTTCCAATAATAGATTTCTGTTTGTTTCAATTCTTCCGGCGGTGTCGACTAGTACCGCGTTAAGTCCATGTGCTTTAGCATGATTAATTGCATCAAATGCAACTGATGCGGCGTCTGCTCCATATGGGCGTTGAATCATTTTGACTCCTAGGCGTTTAGCGTGTTCTTCTAATTGTTCAATTGCACCTGCACGATATGTATCACTGCAAGCTAAAACTAGCGTGAAGCCACGGCTCATAAGAAGTTTGGCAACTTTGGCGATGCTTGTTGTTTTTCCCGAACCATTGATTCCGACGAAAAGGAGGACTGCCGGTTTTCTCTCTGCTTTTTTTCTAGCGATTCTAGTAATTATATCAACTTGGTTTTCAGGAGTTAGAACAGACAGGAGGGTCTCTCGGAGGGTTTTTTTAACGAACTCTCTTTTATCTTCAAACTTTCCAACCTGCATACCTTCAAGATTCTTTTTAATTTGATCGCAGATTTTGTCAGCGACAGAAACAGCGATATCATTCTCAATTAGGGTGAGTTTAAACTCCCATAGTAAAGAGTCAAAACTTTCGCCCTTTAGCTCAGTTTTTGTAACTTTAGTGAGGAGATCCTCAACACCTTTCCTCAGCCTCTCAAACACCTTTAGTCCCTTCGCTAATCTTTCTTGAGAGTTCGTTGATCTTGGACCGCGTTTCATCGATTCGCTGAGCTACTTGAACGAATTGTTGCTGTAGCGACAGTCGTACTTTCTCCAGTTCAGCCAGTTGACTGGCAACGCTATTCTTAGCTTCATCTATGGTTTTTTCGATGGAGATTCCGGCGCCGATTCCGACGATGACCTTGTCCGGTTCGACTGTGCCTGCTTTAATATAAGATCCAGCGCCAATGGGTACAAGGAGTTGGGTATCTTTCTCTTTATTTGTAAGTCCATCTAATGTTAGCCCAGCTGTTTGGGAATCCGCGATGGCTGAATCGACTATGTTTAATCGTGCTTGGAGCTCTTCTGCTGTTCCCTCTAAAAGCCGCAACTCAATAAGCATTCTTCTCAGCGTTTCCTCTTCACTTGCCAAGTTTCACCACCCTTAGACTCCAGTAATTTTGCGGGCGAGTTGGCTCGTCGCTTCCTCGGGTTTAATTTCTTTAATTTCTAGTATCTTTATCTGAAAACGTTTGGCTTTGTGTTGGCTACCAAGCTCTGCATAAATGGTTTCAACAGCGTCTTCTAACTTCAACGCTCTAACCTCCTTTGTGAATGCGGTTCGGAAGGCTGGTTTCCGAATTTCTCCCTTTGCTCGAAAAATCTTAACTTCCGCCAATTATTCTCACCATCTAGACGACGCCTAATGCTTGCCCAATTATTACGACTTCTGGACCGGTAGTCGAAGATCCGGCGATCGCTCCCTGGCAATTCGCGATTAAACCTGTTCCAACGAATGGTACACCGCAGTTTACAGTACCTACATCCACCGGGACTTTTAAAACCTCTTGTAAAAGTTTTCGTTCCTCGTCTCTCAGCATCGGGTGAACTAGTGCGCCCCTATTAGTCGCGACGGCAAGGGATCCAACGTATGGAAGGCATGCAATTTCACCTGAAACCACTTCAACTCCCAAAATTTCCTTAACTTCGTTTGTAACCTCGCTCGTCAATCTGGGATCAGCAATTGCTCCATAGTCATTGGCAAGAATAAGATTGCCGAAGGCTGTTTTCTTAGACTTGACTGGTTTGACGTTTATATCTGCCATGGATCGGATGAATTTTATGTCATCATCGTAGGCAAAATGGGGAAGAATAATCCCGTTGGAGTTCGCGGCGGCAAGCGCTCCAATAAGCCTCGATCCTCCGATGTTTGTTGGAATAACTTCAACCTTGAGGCAACTTTGGAGTTTTTCAATTTTTGTCTTCGGTAAACCTGCTGGGACGATAGCGAACGAATCGGTTACGAGGGAGTAAACACCTATGTTTGGGCTACCCCACAGATTAAAGAGGAAGACGGTCAAAGATTTAGTCTCCCTCAACTATGTGAACTTTAACTACGCCCTCCTTGTTTTTGGCGGCCCTTACTCGGATTCTTCTCGGCGGCTTTTCAATGCCTCTGCTCCAAATCTTCTCATTGACTTCGCTGCTAAGGATAATTGATTCAGTTTTCATATGTTTCCTAATGAAACTACGAATAACCTTAATTGCTTTTGGAGTTCGCTCCTTTCTAGGAACAATCCACGCTCGCCGAAGTGGAATGGTATAAATTCTTTCTTCAACTATTTCTTCAGGGGCTTCTTCTTTTTCAACCCTTTCTTCAACTTCTTCCTCCGCAGCTTTCTCCGGTTCTATCTCTTCTTTAGTTTCTTCCTCCGCCTCCTTCGCTTCTTCCTCTTTGAGAGGTTCCTCTTCCTCAGCCATTAAAAAGCCCCCTTAAACCTTCAACTTAGTGCGTCGCCAATGTCTTCGCGCAGGGGTAGTGCGGACATGCCCCAGAGTCTTAGCTATTACCCACGTAGGAACAGAGCGGCTTTCTTTCCCAGCCTTAGCTAGCCTTCGCTTTTTCGCCGCTGGTTTATTTCGCGCCACAACTAGATCCTCCGGATTCGGATATTCCGCCTTTCGGATTGAAGTTTAACTAAAATAGCTTTAAGTTGCTCATCGGTGATCGGCAGATTAACTCGACCCGACTGAGCAATTTGAATAAGTTGGAGTTCGATCTGTTCAGCAAAGTCCGGCTTAACCATCTTGATGTTTGTAAGTCTTTGTCTTGCCTCAGGAGTTAGAATCTGCCGGAGAGCGGTTTGTTTAGCGGTCTCGATTTGAGCTCGCTTTTGCTCCTCGACTAGCCTCCGTTGCATTTCAATGAGCTTACGCCTTCGAATCTCCTCTAGCTCCATCTCCTCAGAACTCATTCGGCAACACAGTCCTACCTAGAATTTTTTTAGGCTGGGAATTTCCTTCTCTAGATCCCGCTTAACCTCGCCAGCCAATCTATCTAGCAGACTTTTTCCTTCTTTAGTAATTACTCTTCCCTTCTTCTCAGCGGTTTTTATGAAACCAGCTTTTTCAAGTTGTTGTAGGGTCTTCCGAACGATGGCTCCGCCTCCTTTCCGGTAGTGTTCCGGTCTATCCGTATGCTTTTTTTTCCCTCCATAAAATGTCCTTAAGCGTGACACGCCGATCGGCCCCTCGATGTAAATTTTCCTAAGGATGGAGGCGCATCGTGTATACCACCATTCTAAATTCTGAGGGGGTTTTTCTTTATGGGAGCTGGTTTTTACGAACATTGCCCAAGTTGGTGGGGTGATCTCTGAGACATTTTCCTTTAAGTACTTCGCAAGTCTTTTTACAAGCCGATCTACCGGGACATCATATACTGTCGGCAAACAAGTTTCCTCGGTGGAAGTTTTCCCTCACTAATTCACGAAGACCCCTATAAAGGCTTTTCACGGGCGCGTCGGTGCCTATAAACAACAAATGTATTACCTCGAACTTCAATAAGTTCTGACCCGGTCTTTTCAGCAATCAGGCTAGCAAGTACTTCTCTTTTACTAGTTTGAAGTGCACTCTTCAGCACTCGAACCTTAACTACTTCATCCTGGTCTAACTGCTTCGAAACTTCCTCTATGACCTCTTGTGTAACTCCTTTTTTCCCCATCCAAATTGTCGGCTGCTCCTCAGCCATTTCACCTCTTAGTCTTAGCCTTTGTCTGGGCTTAACCGGCATCGTTTTTCCTCCGTAGCGGTATTCGAGTTTTTCCTCCACAATACAAGCAAGTGATAACGACATGCGGTTCTCTTTTTTGTTGGGTGCGAACACGGCAGCCAATTCCTGGAATGATAAATTGTTTACAGTGTCGGCAGATCAGTCTCTTATATTCCGAAGGAATTCTAACCTTACATCGCATACTAATCCGCCGAGCAAGTTCCACGTATCGCTGAGCTAAAGTTGGATTTTTATGGAAAACTTGCATAGCAAGCCGAAAGAGAATCTGAATGCGTGTAAGGGCGATCTGCTTCTCTAGCCCCTTCCGATAAATCATGTGGATGTCACTTGCTCTTCCCTATGGCAAGTTGGAACTTGCGAGCAACAGCTACGAGAGCACAAACTAGTGTAACACCCACTAGGCTGACAATGACTGGGATCAACCTGATTCCCCATGGAGTGAAATTTAGCACTAACGCTGTCAAAGGAGAAATAGCGAGGCTGAGCCCGATGCCAAGAGCAACTCTTTCAATGTCGTCAAGTTCCTCTCTTTTAGGGAATAAAGCTTCCACGAAACAATAGCCTGGAAGAAAGAGAATGAAGATAAAGCCAAAAATCCATCTTATGTAGGCTAAAGAAACCGCCTCACTTGGGATGAGAAAAACCGACAATACCGTTAGAACAATCAGTCCCGCTACGATCCAAAACCATCTCGACCAGCGAACAGAAAGAAGATATTGGGAGAGGCTTGTTGGTAGTGGAATAGGCTCTTCCAATATGATTTTGCCTTCATCTCGAAGCCTTGCCACGTGGTCAACGACAGCTTCTTTAGGAGCAGAGGTTTTCTCTTGAACGAGTTTCACCAGTTCCTCAACTGAAGTAGGGTGCTTCGTTTGGACTGTTTCAAGGATTACTTCATTAAGGCTCTGAGGCTTCTGCTCTGGCATGGTTAGGCTTACGCTCCGAATCTCTTTGATTTTGTATAGCCTTTTTAACCTTTTATTGATTAAGCTTTTCTAGTGATTTAAGGGACGCTAATGTTAACTATTGTTGTCGCAGAGTCGGCTTTGGAAGTGGTTCCCAAAGATCTCTTGGGTCACCCCGCAATTTGGAAGCATGCAAAGAGAGAAGGAAAAGAACCCGGGCAACTTCTCCTAGATCGTTCTTATCATCATAGTGCTATGTTGAAACTTGAAAAGGCCGAAAAGCGAGGTAGACCAGACATCGTCCACGTTACCCTCTTAGAAGCCCTTGGTTCTCCCCTCAATAAAGAGGGGCTTCTACAGATTTTCATTCACACCATTGGTGACCATGTTATTTGGGTAAATCCGAAGGTTCGCATACCAAGAAATTATAATCGCTTCGTCAGCCTCATTGAACAGCTATTTGAAATGGGAAAGGTTCCGGTCACTGGTGAGCCTCTTCTTATATTAAAAAGGCAGTCGCTTAAGCAACTGTTTAAGGAGCTTAACCCCACTTTCACCGTAGCTTTCAGCCGCCTTGGAGAACGAAAATCAATTCACGAAGTTATGCAACAGTTAGCCAAAAAACTGAGACCTCTGGTTTTGATAGGTGGTTTCCCTCGGGGGCACTTCACAGACGAAACAGTTAGGCTTGCCGATGAAGTAATCAGCGTAGATCCAGAAACCCTCGAAACATGGACGGTTGTTTCACGAGTTATCTATGGCTATGAACAAGCAATCAATTTACTATCCAAGCGGTTGAAAATCATACCCTAATCATATTCTCCATAGAAAATATAAGCTAGGTTCTGTTCAGTCAATTTTGACGCGAGGGTAGTCTAGCTAGGCTGGCAAAACCCGCCCTAGAATGGACTAGGACGTCGATTAAACCGTCCAAATCGGTCGAGCGTAAGCCTTCCAAGCCGGTGACCCGGGTTCAAATCCCGGCCCTCGCACCATCTACTGTTTTTGGCAATAAACTTCTTGAACCATTGAGAGGTGCCTAGCAATTTCCACTACATCGGGGGAAATTTCGATGAGTTTTCCCTTTTCTATAACATAGTGTTTGATGTTTACGTTTGATTTGGAGACACGCTTTGCCTGTTCTACTGTAAAATGAAGTTGGATGCAGTGAGGTGAGCCATCAAGTGTGAGTACCGCTATCTCCTTTGGCTTCGAAATCTGAAGTATCGTCGCCAACTTAAATCCAACAATGTTCATATGAATTTTTTCTAGGCATGCATGAAGTGAGATTCTTCCTTTAGCTAACGCATTAAAGATTTTTGGTTCCTCATTTTCTACACAAGTTCCATAGATTAGCAACGCTGCTTCGCTTAGACGCCTATCTTTCACATTAGTTGTTAACAACTCCATTTTGATCACTTCAAAGTGTGTACTGTATTTTCCCAAAAGCCGATCGGTAGGGTTGCAACTAATCATGGTAATGTTAGCACTTGGTGACGCCAACATCTCCACTTAATTGGTTGACATGAGGTATTGACCTGATGTAGATGCTGTAGAAATGCCCAACCTATTCCGAGAGCTCCTGAAATTAAGCATGGCCCGCATATTTTTACATCAAATCTTAAACGCATATTATACTCATGTAACATAAAATACAAAGATAGTTTTTCACAAGGAGGGGTTTCTCATGGTTTTGGACGTTGTATGCAAGATGGAAATAGATGAAAAGACTGCAAAGTGGAAGTCTGAATACAAGGGGAAGACCTACTACTTTTGCGCCCCGATGTGTAAACAGAAATTTGACAGGAATCCAGAGAAGTACATCAAGCCCCCATAGGTCACTCCATAGAGGTGGTTGGCATGGGAGAAGTGATCTATCACAGAGGTGATCTTGTAGGGAATAAGGTATTCAGAGAGAGAATCAGGCATGCTGGCGAGTTAATGGAGAAAGCTGGGCTGGATGCAATTCTTTTGACCAAGCCTCAGAACATGACCTACCTTCTAGGAAACGGCAGACTATGTGCTTTCGCAATAATAGCAAGAACCGGGACGAACTATGTAGGAGTCCCGAAAACCGATATTGAGGATACAAAAAAGTGGTGTGCATCTGAACACATTCTCGGATTCGAAGACGAGGTGGGGATGCTCCATTCCCTGATGCACATCTGGAAGGAACTGGGGTTGGAGAAGGGGAGGGTCGGGGTGGAGAACACCTTCTTGAAAGTCTCGATGCTGGAGATGTTCAAGCATCCACACGCCAAGCCAGAGACGCTTGAGTTCACCGATGCAACCCCGATAATGACCGATCTGAGAATCATAAAATCGAGTGAGGAAATTGAAAAGATCAGGAGAGCGGCAAGAGTGGCTGACAAGGCAATGGACGCTGCGGTTAAGGCAGTGAAGCCAGGTGTGACCGAGACAGAAGTGGCTGGGGAAGCAGAGTACGTGATGAGGAAGAATGGCGCCGAGGAGTTTTTCAGGACTTATGTGGCTTCAGGACCGAGATCCTCAATAGCTCATGGAGTGGTAGGTCATAGAAGGCTACGGAAAGGCGACATGGTCATGATTGACCTTCATCCGACCGTCGACGAATATCACGCAGATATGTGCCGAACAATATGCGTCGGAAAACCGTCTGAAAAACAGCGAAAGGCGTTTGACGTATACTTAAAGGCTCAAAGAGCCGCGGTGCAGGCTGCTAGCCCGGGTAGTACCATGACTCAGCTGGAGAACATAATGCATGAGACATTTGAAAAGGAAGGGTACGAAGAGTACTTCGTAGGTCCTCCTATACACGGCGTAGGATTAGAATTCGAAGAGCCGCCCCTTCCCGCTGGGCATGCTTTCTTTCACGGCGAGGAACCGAAAGACGAGTTGAAGCCTGGGATGGTCATATCGATCGGTAACTGTGGTTTATACCTTGGCGAGTTTGGAGTGAGAATAGAGGATACAGTTGCGATTACCAGTAAAGGTCACATGGAACTCACAACCTATCGTAGGACGTTGTAAGATGGTTGATTGCTTGAAGGAAAGCCAGTGTTAATGTTTGTGAACGTGGTTGATTTTCCCCAAAATTACAAGAGGAAAGATGGAGGACGGATTTATTTTAAGACGACTACTGAAGCCGATTGACGGAAAGGACAATTACGGTGCGATTTTCGTCTGAGAAGTGGTGGGCGCACCATGGTAGCAACGGCCTATCCAGCAGGACGGATGGTCTGCGCTGGTTGCTCATTGACAATCAACTGGAAGATATCGGGGCGGGCATAGTGCCCTACCACATCAAAGTCGAACTTGCTGCGCGCTACCTCGGCTAGGTCCAGATCTGCGAATAGAATCCCTTCTTGATCGAACAATGGACCCGCCAAGTATTCCCCAAAAGGTGATACAATTGCGCTGCCACCGCGGCAAAGTACTTCTTGTTGACCGTCAAGCTCTTTGATTACTTCAAGATCTGTGGGATACATGGACTTCGTCACGAACTGGTTACAACCGAGCACGAAGCAGCGTCCCTCAAGGGCGATGTGGCGCAGCGTGGCTTGCCATCTTTCACGGGCATCAGCTGTTGGTGCTAAATAGATCTGTACCCCCTTGCCATACAATGTCATGCGTGCCAGCGGCATATAATTCTCCCAGCAGATTAGCCCACCAATTTTACCCAGCTCTGTGTCGAGCACGGTCAGGGTGCTGCCGTCTCCTTCTCCCCAGATCACCCGCTCCGCGGCGGTGGGTTTGAGCTTGCGGTGTTTCCCCAATAGCCTGCCATCTGGACCGAAGTAGAGCAAGGTGCAGTAGAGCGTTCCCCGGCTTGATTGCGTATCCCGCTCAGCGACTCCGATGGCGAGATATGCCCCGGCTTCACGAGCAGCTGAACCCAGCGCCTTCGTTGCCGGACCAGGGACATCCACGGAATTGGCCCAATATCGTTCCCAAGCCCGCCGACCAGCCTCAGTCCGATGACCGACCACAGTACCAAACGCAAGCCCGCGTGGGTACCCTGGGATAAACGCCTCAGGGAAAAGGATCAATCTAGCGCCCTGCATTGCGGCATCAGCTATCAGCCGGCAAGCTTTCTCAATACACGCCTCACGTTCAAACAATCGTGGCGCCGCTTGGATTACGGCGGCTTTGGCTTTCACAAACGTATCTCCCATGATTAGGTCACTCCAGTTCCGTAATCATATTCACGCAGTCTAGAGATGCCAGTTCGCTTCAGTATTAAATATTTCCAGTGTGGATCGTGATTTGAACTATTAGTTATTTTTGGGTGTGTGGAGAGTTTGGTGCGGCCGCCGGGATTTGAACCCGGGTTAGGAGCGTGGCGGGCTCCCGTCTTAGACCAAGCTTGACCACGGCCGCTTCCTATGACAGAAAAATGCAATCCCATTTAAGAATCTTAGCCTACACTTCCTCCTATCTTTAAGTTAAAAATAATTGGTGCCGCGGGCCGGAATTTCACCAGGGCAGATCCACTTTCCGCCTTGGTCTTGAACCGGCGACAACCCGGTCTTCAGCTTCGCTCACGAAGAAATTTTTCTTCGTGTCGGGCGCTCTCCCACGCTGAGCTACCGTTCTACGTATCACTCCTATAAGGGGTGATACTCGGCGGGTTATTTCCGCGGCGCATGACAGTTGATGCTTTATTAATTCTTTAAGTTTTTCTTCTAATTTTTGTAGGGCGTGGTGTTTTGAACTATGATTATGGAAAGTTTCATCGATTCGCCGTAAAATAAGCTTAGCGTATGGTGGGCCGGGAGGGACTTGAACCCTCGACCTTGCGGGTTTGTCGCCTTTCCGCGCGTCAGGCGGATTTTAGGCCGTTTAAAGGAGTCCTAACCATGCTAGACTACCGGCCCAAATCGTTTCTTTAGGAACAACATGTTTCTATTTAATCTTTAAGCTTGAAAATTGGAGTTTTCTTCTAAAATTCGATTGTTCAGAAAATGAGTTTGAACTAACATTGATTGAGGAGGGATGGTGGACCGGGCGGGATTCGAACCCGCGGCTTGCGGCTTGACTAACTTATCAAGTCTCCGCGATGCCAACGCGGCGCTCATACCAAGCTGAGCTACCGGCCCATCGAGAACACGCCTAGCGGGTGCGCAGTCTATTAACTTTTCGACTTTGCCAAGTATAGTGACGAATCCGACTCGACTTTCCATAACCACATGCCGCACAGAATTTTTTGCGGACATGATACGCTCGGCGCCCACAACGTCGGCAAATAATATGCGTCTTTTTCTGGATCTTTCCAAAAGAAGTGGTTCCTTTAACCAAGAGGCTTTCACCCAGGAGGAGGCGAGATTATGATTACGTTGTCTCCCCGGACTACGATTGTTCCTAGAGGCTGAGTGTTCGTTCCTTCGCTGATGTCTTCTGCTTCCTCTAAAACAAGGTTCATATGTTGATCGAATCCCTGTAGTTTCCCTCTTAAGCTCTTTCCGCCTTTGAGGCGGACAAGAACGATTTTGCCAAGGCTGTTTTCGAGAATTTTTGTTGCCATTTCAGTCAAGTTGATTCTCCCGAACCGTTGCTTTGTTGGACGCCTTTTTATTGGGCGTTTGTGAATGATTTAAAGATATCGGGTTTTCTTTTTAATGATAAATTATAGCATGCTAACTGCAACTTTATCCTATTTAAGTACATACACAGCCCAGCGTTTATCAACTACATTGGTTAGCGTATATCCATGTACTCGAAGGAAGGTTGCTAACTCGCTGTTGACAAAGGATCCAGCTAAGATCAGAACTTTAACTTGGTACTTAATGACAATCTCTTTGACAGCGGTTTGGGAATAAATTCCGGCGTAAAATGAGGCAGGTGAAGTATCGACAAGTGGTGGATAGGGTCTTTCGGCGAGGAATGGAACGAGGGATAATTGGCTGAAGACCATTTCATTTATTTTGGAATGTTGTTGTGCGATTTCCACAAGTTTAGGGAGTTCTGAGTTTTGGGTGTATACAACTAGGTTAATTGCGTCTGTTGCGAGGGGAATTGAACTTAAAACGCTGTATAAAAGAATGACAATGAGAAGGATGATTGGAGCCTTATTTTTACTATAGATTGGAAAGTGTACCACTTCTGCTAAAGTGATACTGGAGAGTAAAACAAAGAATGGGATAGCTTCGAGGAGAAGATGCGGACTGCCAATCGGTGATTGCAAGTATGGACCTAGTAGCGAAAGCGATAGTGCTGCTAGCAAAACAAAATGGGGAGAGCGATTGATTTTAAGGTAAACGAGGGAGCCAAAGCCAAGGCAAAGAAGCGGTATTCTCATAGGAATTATGCTAAAAACTAGCTTTTGAAGCCTGTCCGCGGGTGTTACTCCACCTTTAATGAAATGAAAGGCTCCCAGATCGAAAAATAACTTGTCGAGAGGGAAAGAAAGCAACGGCAACAGTGGAACAATATAGAGAATAACGCTAACAACGATAGTTCGTGCGGTTATTTGCTTTTTTTGGAACAGCCAAAGCATGTAAAACCCAAATGCAGGGAGGGCGTAGAGCGTAGATAAGCGTGTGCTTGTGGCAAGCCCTAAAGTAAGGCCGACTAATGGAAAGGGTGCTTTGTAGATGGCTAGGAAAAAGGCGGTTACCAATAATGCCGTAGCCAAAATGGATGGAGCGCAAATTATGGAATTATGGTAGGTGAATGATTCAAATTGGTAAAGTGCTGCGGCGATTAGGCCACTGTAGCGATGGAATTTTCGACCAACTGAATAGATTAGGATTGTAGTTCCGAGGAACGAGATGATATTAACGCTCTTTCCAATTGCCCACATTATATACGGGTCGTTTACGTTGAGGACACGCCATAAACCCACAACAATCCAGAAGTAAAGTGGGGGGTGGGCAAGGAAAAAATCTACGTATGGCTGGTAGCCATGGAGTATTAATCCGCACGAAGCAAGATATACGCTGTCATCTGGATTAACGTACTGTAATGCGTGCCCGGAAATCCGAATTATAATTGCTACAAATAATATCCCTGATAATGTGACTAAATCGAAAAGATTTTTTCGCAACCTAGCACTGAGTGTAAGCGTCTTTTTTCATCTCGTATGCTTTTAGATTCTTATAGTTTACACAGAGAAAATGATTTTTAACTTACATATTCTTGGGACTCCATGCCCGTTTCTAGTTGTCTTAACTAGTGTGCTGATTTTCAATATGTTCTAAAAGCCTTTTTGTTACAGTGGAGTTATTCGTGAGTATTCAAGCGCTGGAGGAGGGCTAAACTGGTTCAGCGGCATTTTCTTAAGAGTCGTGAAGTGAAACAGCTAGTGGCAGAATGCTTCCAAGCTTTAAATGTAAACCTTTTGCCAACCAAGATCGGGGTTGAACGCGTTGAAACCGAAAGGGCGACTATATATCTGGTTAATAGCGAACCTATTCTTGCGAAGGTTAACAACCGCCTTATCCCGACGCTTAAGTTTTCACAGGCATTATCCTCGTTGCCCTCTGTCATTGTTAACATGGGCGCTGTTCCTCCAATTTGCAATGGGGCTGACGTAATGGCTCCTGGGGTTGTTGCGACGGATGGAAACTTTCAGGTGAATATGTTAGTTGTTGTGCGGGATGAGCGCCACAAAAAGCCGCTTGCCTTAGGAGTTGCCCTACTGGATAAAGTGCAAATAACATCAAGCGACCGCGGCAAAGTCGTTATGAACATTCACTATGTTGGAGATTGGCTTTGGGAATGGATGAAAGCGCTGAATAGAGAGAGGGCTCAGTAGATAAACGTTTAAAGTTGTAAAAGGCATATCGCTATTGTATCCGTGAAGAGGCGTGGCGTTTGTCGGGACCTAACAGTATCATTGAGGGTAAGGGCGAAGAGAAGACTCAGTCTGCTTCCCCAGCGTCATCTGAAATCTACGTAAAGGCGCTACCTTTACGAGATCTTGCTGATGTTAGCCTAATTAAAGATGAGGTAAAGGCTGGAAATGTGCTGATCGTTCGTGTAACTCCTCTAGCAAAGAAGAGCGTTGACGATGTGAAGCGAGCGATTAACGAATTGTATGAGTATGTTGGAACCCTTGGCGGTGATATAGCTAGATTAGGAGAAGAACGAATTGTTCTAACGCCTCCACCTATTAAGATTTGGCGAAAGAAATCAGGTTCAGCTGTGCCAGCAAATCTGCCTGAGGAGCCTACCGCAACTTAATCGTTTCGAGATTTTCTGGAGCGTAGCTGTTGATTCTAGTTATTTTGCATAATGCGTTGGCAAGCCCAATGCATTTTGCTCTCTCACCGTGGCAGATAATGGTACGCTCCGGTTTCGGAACAACACGGCGAATATAATTGATGATTTGGTTTCGGTCAGAATGCCCTGAAAGACCCTCAACTGATTCTATTCTCATTGCTCTCTTCAAAATTTCCATCTTTCCATCATTATTTATCATCGGGGCTTCAGTCAGCCCGTGCTGTACTCTTCGACCTAGGGTTCCTTCAATTTGATAGCTAACAAAGATTAACGTGTTTCGGGAGTCGTCTGCTAATCTTCTGAAATAATCGAGAACTGGTCCACCCTCCAACATACCAGACGTTGCAAGGATTACGCAAGGTCCACCGTTAACGATTCCATCTCTATCATCTGGGCTTTTTACTATGGTAAAATATTCGGACTGGAATGGGTTAATGTCTTGATGCAGGATTTGATCACGGAGTTCGCGGGAAAGATACTCGGGGTAAGCCGTGTGAATAGCTGTTACTTCGTTGATCATTCCTTCAAGAAAGATTGGAACTTCTCGTAGCAACCCTGTCCGCATGTAACTGTCAAGAATGAGCATAACTTCTTGCGCTCTTCCCACAGCCAATACTGGGATTAGGACTTTTCCTCCTCCATCAACCGTCTGGTTAACAATTGTAATTAGATGTTCTTCAACTTCTTTTCGAGCAGGCATAACATCTTCCAGCGCGCCATAGGTGCACTCTGTAATTAAGGTCTCAACTCTAGGGAACATTGTCGCTGCTGGCTCAAGGAGCATTGTTCGGGCGTATTTGTAGTCTCCGGTGTAGACTACATTGTGTAGCCCTTCGCCGATATGAAGGTGGATAACAGAGGATCCTAGTATGTGACCAGCATTGTGGATAGTTAGACGCATGTCTGGTGCAATATCGGTTACAATTCCGTATTTTATTGGAATTGTATGCAAGACCGTGTCTCTAACATCCTTCTGGTCATATGGGGGAGTGTGTCCTTCTTTAGTCAAAACATCAAGGTAATCAAGTTGAAGGAGGGTCATCAAGCTGGAAGTAGGCTCGGAACAGTACACTGGGCCGTCGTAACCATACTTATATAGAAACGGTAGAAAACCGCAGTGATCAAGATGGCTATGAGAGACTACTACTGCATCTAAGTTCTCAATGTCGAATTCGTTAACATTTAGTCTTGGGTAAGCTTCAACTGGGTTAGTTGAGCCCGGGTTGAGTCCACAGTCCAATAGAATTGAACTCTCTTGAGTGCGAATTAATGTTGCTGACCGACCAACCTGTTGGAATCCACCAAGGGTTGTGATACGGACTCCTTCGTTATGTAATACGATTGGGCGGAAAATTCTCTCTCCAACGGAGCGAAGTATTGTTTCTCGATCTTTCGCCTCAGCATGGAGGTAATGGCGGATGTGGGCGATGATTTTTGAGGGTATTGGTGGAGTACGCAGAACTCTAGGCCGCCACTTTGTTGCTTTAATTATCTCTTGAAGGGCATCTCCATTTTTTCCAATAACTAAGCCTGGTTTCTTTGCTTCGATGACTACTTCGCCAACCGTCGGATCAAATGTAACATTAGTGATCTCCGATTCGGGTGGAGCCATTTTCTTAATTAAATTCTCTGTCTCAACCTCTGAGAGACGGACTGAGGGATCGGAGCGGACGACAATCCGCTTTCTAATTAAATTCACAATGTCAGTAACAATGAAACTTTGTTCGATTAGAATTTCAGGTTTTTTTGTATATATCGCCAGTCTAGGGCCTTCGAACTCAATTCGTGTGATTTCTGCCTCTTTTGGTACGTGCGAGAGTACACACTCGCGGATTTTCGCTTGCGTTTCATCAAACGCGGAAGTCAACAAAACTCCCCAACTTAAATAACCGCAAATCTAGGCTTTTTTCTCAAGAATTTGTTTCTTCTCTTCTCCTGACAATTCTTGATAGCCTTCGCTGGTTACGATCGCTACGTCGAAATTATCGCCGCTTCCCGCATCCCTTTTCATCGCCGAATCAACAGCTCGAACCAAAAGTGGGGTAGCTTCTTTAATTGACATTCCTTCGCTATATTCACTCTCTAGGACCCCAAAGGCTATGGGGGAGCCTGAGCCTGTTGAGAAACATTTTTCCTCAGTTAAACTTCCAAATGGGTCTAAAGCAAATAAATGTGGACCAGTTGCGTCAATTCCGCCGATGATTGCTTGTAATTCTAAGGGAGCCACCCGTGCTGAGAAAAGAATGTTTGCCGCTAATCGTGCCGCAGCGCTGACTGGCATTGGTCTTCCTTTATCTAAGCGGAAGAGGCGTGCGTTCGCTTTGACTACGTCAACTACCGTCTGCGCATCAGCAACAGTTCCTGCAATGGTCATAGCTAAATGGTCATCAAGTTGAAAGACTTTTTTCCCTCGCTTGTGTGCAACAAAAAAACCTGAAGTTACACGTGTGTCAGTTGCTAAAACGATTCCATCACTACATACGACACCTATCGTAGTCGTACCTTTAAGAACCAAATCCAACTGTTTTGGCTTGAACTGCCTACTCGCCATGATTCGTATACTTCCTCCCGAGAACTGGCTGAAAACTCTTAATTGACTTGATCTGCCCTGGGAGAAGGGTAAAGTGCCAAGTATCCCTCAATCTATCGCACTTAAAAATATTTCCGTGTAACTCAAACTATTAATAACCATACTTCAAGCAAGGATAATAATTACACCGGTAGTGGTCGATGTGTCTTCAAGTTTCCATCGGATGCAACTTCCAAGGGAAATCGTCGTTGGAAGTCGAATACTTCAGTTAGTCGGGGAGACTTGCCGTAGGCTTGGTTTCACTCATTCCTCTCTTGTTCTTATAGGTCCATATACTCACGATATCGCTGGAAAAACCGTGATTGAATCTTTGCAGAATGCCGGCTTTAGGGTTACTGAATTAATCATTGAACAATCTAATGTTGCCACTGTTGAGTTGTTAAGACAAGGGATTCGTAAGTCTAAGCCTTCTGTAGTCCTTGGCATCGGAGGTGGAAAGGTAATTGATGTGGCTAAACTTGGTTCTGCGGAAGAAGGAGTTCCGTTTGTTAGCGTTCCTACAGCAGCGTCACACGATGGAATTGCCAGTCCACGGGCATCTATTAAAGATGGTGACAAATCGCTCTCTGTGGAGGCGCAAGCTCCGGTGGCAATAATTGCCGATACCAATGTGATTATCCGATCTCCATATCGCCTAACGGCAAGCGGCTGCGGGGATATCATCGCTAAGTATACTTCAGTTCGCGATTGGAGACTTGCTCATAAACTCAAAGGTGAATATTATGGAGAATACGCAGCTAGCCTAGCTTTGATGTGCGCTAGGTTAGTAATTCGAAATGCTGAGCTCATTCGGAGAAACGTAGAGGAAAGTCTGCGAACCGTTCTGGAGGCATTGATCAGTTGTGGGGTAGCTATGGGCATTGCAGGGAGTAGCCGACCGTGCAGTGGGTCTGAACATCTATTTAGCCACGCGCTGGATAGGGTAGCCCCTAAATCTGCTCTTCATGGAGAGCAATGCGGAGTAGGTGCAATTATAATGGCTTACCTTCACGGAGCCAATTGGAAATTAGTTCGAGATTCCTTACGGACTATTGGTGCTCCGACAACGGCAAAGGAGCTTGGAATTGAGCCGAACTACGTGATAGAAGCTCTTACAATAGCCCATAAGATCCGACCTGAGCGATACACAATCCTAGGAGAAAATGGATTAACTCGCGGTGCTGCTGAAAGGCTTGCATTGGCTACTAGCGTAATTTAATAGGGGGCTCCGAATGGAGCGGAAGGTGTCTAAGCCGATTATCACGTTAGTTGGTGTGAAGCAGGCTCGAGAGGGTTTTACCTTTCTTCATGAGGGGGCAAGCTCATTATGTGAAGGCTGCCAATACTGGCGAGTTTGTATGAATAACTTGGTTATAGGTCGAGTGTACAGCGTAGTTAGAACTCGAGCTAAAGTGTTTCCATGTAGGCTTCATGATGAAGGCGTGCAGGTAGTTGAGGTTGTTGAAGCGGAAACAGAAGCTTCAATTGATCAAAAATACGCGTTTGAGGGAGCTACTATAGAATTTCGTCCTCAAGACTGTGAATTAATTAACTGTATAAACTATGAACGTTGCATACCACACGGGCTAAAAGAGGGTGACAGATGCAAGATCATAAAAGTGGTGGGGGTTGTCACTTGTCCTGCTTCTCGGCGGCTTGCTGTGGTTGTTCTGAAGCGCTTTCTTGAGTAGGTGTTGCGGGAGTGGGCGCGGCCGTTGGACTTGGTCCCTTTTTCTTGAAGTTTTCAACGAAAATTACGTTTTCTAGTTCCGGGAAAAATCTCTGAATATCAACAGCAATTCCCCGCTTAGCATATTGAAGCCCGTCGATGAAGAATGCGTCTTCCGGGTTTTCGATAGTGATATCCTTCTCGGTTATTTTGAGGCCGAATTTTTGAGAATCGACGGTTTGAATTCTGCGGTGGATAAGCGCGCGAATCTTCTCCTCCATTCTTTCAAGAATCTTCTTCAAGGTGACTTGATAGATGAGCGTTTTACCTGCAAGCGGCGGGTTAAAATCAACTTGCACTCTGCCAGCTCCTACGGTGCGGACAAGCGCTAATTTTCCCTCAAGTTCAACTCGTAAGCCTGGATACGGTGTTACTCCTTGCTCACGGAAGCGGCGTATGGGAACCAACTTAACCTTATTTGGATCTCGCGGTCCGAAACCTTTTTCTTGGGGGATCTCAATTGTTGCAAGTTTTTCTATTTCAAGGTCAGCTAATCCCTCATCTAATCCCTTTAGAACCCATCCCTCACCTACGACAACCAAAACAGGCTCATAACTCGCGTCTTTACGGTAAATACGATCCTTCTTGGCTGTGTCCTCAATTGTGGTATCAAAAGTCTCTCCAGTCTCCTTTACTTTGCCAATGTAATCTACGAGGATAAAATCGCCCTTCTTTACTACCAATGTTTCCATCTCTATTTGGGTCCATACCTTAACCAGACCAACCTTTAACTTTTTTCACAATTATAGAGCGCCTAAGAGGGAGTGATGGCTAATCTCAAGTTAAATTAAAATATGGCGGCACTATCCTTTTCACAGATTCGGTTGGATTGATCATGTGTCTTGCAGTTCCAGCAAAGGTTATAGAAATTAAGGGAGAAAAAGCGGTTGCAGATTTTGGTGGTATTCGACGCGAAGTTCTATTATCTCTAGTAAGCAAAGTGAAAATTGGGGACTACCTTATTGTTCATACTGGGTATGCTATTCAAGTCATGAATCGTAAAGAAGCAAACGAAACTCTGAAACTCTGGAAAGAGATTCTTCAGGAGCAAAAATAGCGAGGGCTTCATCTCAATCTGGCGAGGAGACCCCTGCTTTCAAGCGGGGGAGAAATCGCCACAATTTTTTAAATGTGTTACCACTTAAGAGTTTAGCGGTTGCGATGCAGAGAACAATCAAATTAACGTTGCCTTCTAACGATACTCTTCTGAAAACCGTGGAAGTTTACAATGTTGTTTGCAATGAGGTTTTGAAAGTTGCTTTTCAAGCGAGAACCTACAGCAAGAGTAGGGTGCATCAGTTAACCTACCGTGGCATCCGCCACAAGTATCCGATGCTCCAGTCAAGCATGGTTCAGTGCCTACGAGACCAAGCGTGCGATATGCTTAAACGTGAGAAACTGATGGTTCTGCCGAAAAAGAAGATTCACAGTAGCGTCCGCTACAACCAGCGAACCTTCAAACCATATTTCCAAAAGGGTGTGATTTCGCTTTCCACTATTGAGGGCAGAATCAAAATTGCCGTTTCTATTCCAGAATACTACAAGCAATACCTAGACTGGCAAGTGAAAAGCATAACTCTCTCCTACGACGTTCACATTCAAAAATTGCATCTCCGTCTTGTGGTAGAGAAAGAAACTCCGCAGAAGCTTGAGTTAAATAGTGTGTTAGGTGTGGATAGTGGGATCTTAAATCACGCAGTTCTCAGCAACAACGTGTTCTTTGCATCCAACCACATACGCAACGTGAAGGGACGCTACCAGTTTATACGTCAACGCCTTCAAGCCTTAGGCACCCGCTCCGCTAAACGCCTCTTAAAGAAGCGTAGCGGACGGGAGAAACGGTTTATGGCTGACACAAACCACTGCATAGCCAAACTGATAGTAGCTCAACCCTTCAATGTGATAGCCCTAGAGAAACTCGAAGTGAAAAAAGAAAAGCGGAACGGTCGGCGTTTCAACCGTAAACTCGGCAACTGGGCATGGCGACAACTACAAGTCTACACAGAATACAAAGCTGAAACACTTGGCAAAACCGTTGTCCATGTGAACCCAGCCTACACAAGCCAGACTTGCAGTCGTTGTGGAGAAAGAGGAGTCCGAAAAGGCTTAGTCTTCAAATGTAAGCACTGCGGGTTTGAAATAAACGCAGACCTTAACGCTGCTCGCAACATCGCCAGTCTCGGCAAGTCTGAGATTGGCAGGCTCCAAGTCAACGAGCCAATCGTAGCATCTCAGCGCATCGCAACCAAAAGCTGAGACAGCTACAAGCCACCTCTTTCAAGAGGTGGTAGTTGACTCGAATATGTAGGTATGCGCCTCCAGTTTATTATTTACTAGTTCATATGTATGCACTGTTTTTCTTGCATTTTCAACTTCCACGATCATAAATGATGGAACATAAGACGCGGGTCCTCCTCCCCAGACCCCTGTAGCAGAACCTGGGTTTAGAAGCAAGATTTTCTTTTTGCCTAGTTTAATTTCGTCTATGCTCAATCGGTGAGTGTGACCGCTAATCAGTACGTCTACGTCCATTTGCGATGCAGCTTCAGTCAATTGATCTATATTACCTCTGGGAAAGACTTGGTCTCCGTGGATCACTCCTATCGTTATGCCCTCAACTTTCAGTTTTTCACTTTCAGAAAAACGGATATGATCCATGTTTCCCCGTACAACGTATACTTTTTTACCTAGTTTCTTGAGGTTTTCAAAAACTCTTTCATGAGTTAGGTCTCCTGTACTTAGAACTAGGTCGAAGTTATTCTGCTTAATCGTGTTAAGCATCAACTGTGGAATTTCGAGGGCACGCTCAGGAATATGAGTGTCCCCAATGACGAGTATCCGCATTGTTGCTCAAGATTAAATGAAGCAACGTCACCTAACTAAAAGATTTTACAGCAAAATTGGTAAAGTATTAACTTACCGCATTTGCTGTACTTTGTGTGGACTCCTTAACGCTTATGAAATCTTAGGAGAAAGAATTTTTGTGCGTGGCTTCCTGTTTAGCCACTGAACCAACTCAACTGATTGAGGGAGCATTAAATTGCTGTGGTGGAATCTTTTCGTCCCATCTCCTCCCGAAATAGTTAGAACAATGTTGGAACTCGCTGAGTTAAAACCAAGTGAACTCTTGTACGATTTAGGATCTGGGGACGGTAGAGGCCTAATTACTGCAGTTCAAGATTTTGGCGCAAATGCGGTCGGGGTTGAGATAAATGAAAATTTGGTTAAAAACTCTCGAGAAACGGTTAAGGGGCTGAATCTAACGGATCGGATCCAAATTATTCATGGTGATCTTTTTAATGTTAACATAAGCAAAGCTGATGTTGTGATGCTATACCTTTTTCCTGATATGATCAATCAATTGAAATTGAAATTTGAGAAAGAGTTAAAGGATGGGGCAAGAGTTGTCTCGCATGATTTCAGCATCCAAGGCTGGATCCCGACGAAGATCAAGACCTTTAATAAAGGCAGACTTTTTAACAGGCATGCTATCTTCCTCTATAAAATATCTTCTTCTCTAGTGTCGGTTCCAACGAATCAGAAGAAAAGACGTAGGCTGATTAAGTTCTATCAGTTCCTTCATAAACTTGTTCATGGTAGGTAACTAAGGTTCTACCTGCTGTGTTCAGTAAATCGCATGGCAATGTAGCAAGCTCCTTCTCGACTTACGGCGCATGGACCAATTGGCTTGTTTGGCGTACAAGCCCTACTGAATAGGGGGCAATCCTGTGGATAGATTAAGCCACGTAAAACTTCTCCGCATCGACATCCCAGAGGAGGTTTATATTTTTGGTCGACTTTTACGTCAAACTTTTTTATCGCGTTAATTTCTTCAAATTTTGACCTCAATTCAAAGCCTGAGCAGGGAATTTCTCCGACTCCTCGCCAGTCAGCGTCTCGAATAGTGAAAACCTCTTTCATCATTCTTTGGGCTTTAACGTTTCCCCTCTCTCGAACTGATCGAGTATATTCGTTTTCAACGGTTGTACGACCATCGTGAATCTGTTTAAGTAACATTGTGATGGCGATTAGAACGTCAATAGGTTCGAATCCCGCGATGACTTGGGGGATTCGATATTTCTTGGAGAGAGGTCGATATGGTTGTGCGCCTATTATCGTGGAAACGTGACCTGGGCAAATAAACCCAGCGATCTTTATTTCCCCCAATTTCAGTAGGTGCTCAAGTGCTGGTGGAATTAGGCGGTGGCTACAAATTATACTAAAGTTTCTTGAGGGATGCATGAGAAGCTCGGCGGCAGTGGGAGGGGCTGTGGTCTCGAAGCCTATGGCAAAGTGCACATACTCATTTTTCGGGTCGCGCTTAGCCATGTCAACTGCGTCGTGGATGCTATAGACAACTTTAACATGCCCGCCTTTGGCTTTAACATCGGCAAGCGAACCAATGGTACTTGGGACACGAAACATATCTCCAAAAGTAGTTACGATAACATTGTTTCGCATGCTTAACTGGGCAGCCGCGTCAATTTCATTTGGGCTTGTAACGCATACTGGGCATCCCGGACCAGATCGGACTTCGATGTTGCTTGGGAGGAGGCTTCGTAATCCAAATTGAACGATGGTAGCTTCATGAATCGGCCAACTTCCACCTGCTCTGCAATGGAAGATGTGTGCCGCATACATGCATAATCAAGTAATGCTGTTCGTTAGCTAACGTTTTAATATAGTTTGAAAGATCTCGAGCCAATTCTCTATTTCTATATTCCATCACTTTGCCACGTTTCCCTCCTTTTTGCATTTATCGTGTCATGTTCTCCTTATATTGTCTCTCCAATTATTCGATTGAAGTCTAAACTTTTTCACAGTTTCATTTATAAAAACTTCTTGTTCTTCCTAGATATTAGGGAGAAATCCGATCAAGAGAAGTCGGCTATTATGTCACGCGATGCCGAAGTTTTAAAGCAATTTTGGGCGCGGATTCTAAATGAGGTTCCATTAGTTGTTAGAAAAAGAGCTTCATATTATCTTGACAATGTCAAAAAGGTCTCTGAGAATAAGTGGATCGTTTGGGGATCTCAAGGAGTGCAGTATATAATTAAGTCAAATTTTGAAGAGGGGCGTGTTATGTGTACGTGTCCTTACTTTACCGAAGGAAAAGGGTATTGTAAACATATTGCGTCTGTTTCAGTTAATGAGCTCTTTAAGTTGGACTTTCCATTTTTGAAAAAACGTATTAAATAAACCTTATAGAGCAATAAGAGAGGTTCATTATGCGTTCACGTCCAATCGTGACTTTGTTGACCGACTTTGGTTTACGGGATCCGTACGTAGCTCAGATGAGGGCTGTTATCTTATCTGTCTGCCCTAGGGCAGTTATAGTTGACATAAGTCATGATGTGGAAAAGTTCAATGTGAGAATGGGGGCTTTCATACTAGCTTCTGCCGCTCCGTATTTTCCATCGGGGTCTATACACGTTGCTGTGGTTGATCCGGGTGTTGGAACCAAGCGCTTGCCAATAGTTGTAGAAACTAAAAATTTCTTCTTTGTTGGACCTGACAACGGTTTACTGGTCTTAGCTGCTCAATCTAATGGAATAAAGCATGTTTATCAAATTACAAATCAACATTACATGCGATCAACGATTTCTTACACATTTCATGGAAGAGACATTTTTGCCCCTGTAGCAGGGCACTTAGCAAATGGAGTTTCACTCAAAAAAATGGGTTCAAAATTTCTTGATTATGTAATTCCAGCATTCTCTAAACCATTAATAAAAAATGGAAAGATTGTTGGTGAAATAACCTATATTGACTGCTTTGGAAACATTGTGACAAATATTCCCGTTTCACTTTTAGAACAATTACATATATCACCGGGGATGCTTCTTCAATTAAGTATCCAACGAAAAAAGTTTGTTATTCGTTTATGTCGAGCTTATGGAGAAGTTCAAGTTGGAGAGCCTTTAGGAATTATTGGTAGCCATAACTTTCTCGAGCTCTCCATGAATCAAGGGAATGCTGCTAAAGTGTTTAGGGTATTGCCGAGTGATTCAATAGGATTAAGTCTCGCTTAATTCACTTGATGGATTTGTCAGTTTTGGTTAATTCAAGTAATCGTTCGATGCCTTTAATCTCCTTAATATATTTGGCTACACTTTTCGAAACCAGTTTCTCCCAATTTTTACCTGCAAGCATGCGTTTTCGAATTTCCGTGGCTGAGTAGAGTTCGCGTTCGTAAAGTTGGATTCCCTCTATTTTATAACCTTCTTCTTTGAATAAGCGGCGAGTCAAGGGTTCATTAGAAAACACTATATCAAATCTTGGTGAAAGGGTTCGCACCACTGATACCCAAGTTGTATGCATTTCGCAGTCAGGAACTGGAACCGTGTAGTAGCATGCTCTGTCTACGCCAGCCTCGTTAAGAGCTTTGTGAATCATTTCGATTCTTTCCCCGGCTGTGAAGGGATTATCTATTTCGTGGCTGCGTTGGGAGCTTCCAATTATGATTACGAGCTCTTGAACTTTTTCCAAGACATTTTTAATTGCTTGAATGTGTCCAATATGGAAGGGTTGAAATCTCCCGACGAATAAACCACGCTTCATCAGTTGCGTAACCTCCATGGTTGAGAATGATTTGCATTGGTTTTCTTGTTATGGTTTTCGTTAGGCTTCATTAGTTTGCCAGTTCCTAGTGTTAATTTGATGAGATATTTAAGGTGCTTTCGATTATTTTTCCTTCGATCAGAAGTGAGGATTAAATGGCGGTGTCTTTGAAGGGTGTCTCAGTTATTCTTCCAACGTATAATGAGCGGGAGAATGTTGAGCATTTGGTTCATGCAATTTTGGAGATCCCTGCTTTTCATGGTTTTCCATTAGAAGTTATTATTGTCGATGATAACAGTCCTGATGGGACAGGGGAGATTGCCGATAGGCTGGCTAAAGAGATTTCAAGTGTGAAAGTTATCCACCGTCCGGCTAAGATGGGATTGGGTAGCGCCATTAAAGATGGTTCCAATTTTGCTTCATATGATCAATTGGTTGTAATGGATGCAGATTTTTCTCATTCCCCTTCAGAACTTCCCATGCTAGTTTCAAAGTTAGATCAAGCCGACATCGTGGTTGGTTCAAGGTATGTTAAAAATGGTAGGATGAACGCCCCATATTACCGTGTCCTAGGAAGTAAATTCATCAATTATTTCGTAAGGTGGCTTGTCGGTTTAAAAGTTAGAGATTGTACTGGGGGTTTCCATGCAATGAGGAAGCGTGTTCTAGACGAATTAGATGTGCGTGGTCGTGGTGGTGAGTACGATATTGAGCTTCTAATAAAGGCGCAAAGGAAAGGTTATAGTATCGTTGAGGTTCCGTTCGTTTACGGATATCGTACACATGGGGCATCCAAGACAAAGGTACGATATGGAATAACTTATCTCCTTACAGCGTTGAAACTTCGCTTTAGCAGTTAAACATTAAAATTGTAAGCGGTTTTTTTCTAAAATTGTTAGTGTAGGTACCAAATGCATCGGTCTACCTCTGATATGTCTCGTCTTTGGTTCTAGTTTTCGCGTAGCCTCCGCCTCTCTAGTCAGAATTTCCCGTTTGATAGTTGTGCCGAGTCCGTATCCGCCAATTTCTCCATTAGCACGGACCACTCTGTGGCATGGAATTAATAGCGGTAGTGGGTTAGATGCTTCAGCATTACCTACTGCTCTAGCGCCTTTGCCTTTTCCAATACCTTTTGCAATTTCGCTGTATGTTGTTACGTAACCTCGTGGGATAGCGGCGGTTGCTGTAAGCACTAGTCTAGTAAAGGAAGGAAGGTGATCTAAGGCGAGGTTGAATCTCCTCTTAAGAGGTTGTCCGCTGAAAAGCGTGGATAGGGCCTGCAGTACCTTATTGGCGGATTCTTCATTCTTCACGCCTTTCTCTGAAGTGAATTCCAATCCAATTGGTAAGTGAGCTAATACGTGTCGGATTACCAGTTCAGGGTTATCTGCAAAACTTGAGGACCAGACCGTTAACTCGTCATCAATAGCGGCAGCGAACCAAAAAGCACCGATTTTCCGAGTAGATATGTGAATCAAGATATTCTCCTTAACATCATTAGCTTAAATTCTAAAACTGTATTTCAACTTTGGGGGTGTTTGTTTGATTGAGGTCGATGGCTCCATTGGTGAAGGTGGGGGCCAAGTTGTCCGAACGGGCATAGCATTGTCCACCCTCCTCAAGAAGTCTATTCATATTTATAACATCCGAGTGAAACGTTCTCCTCCAGGCTTTCGCGCTCAGCATCTTACCGGAGTAAAAGCCGTAGCAACTCTTTCCAACGCACGAGTTGGAGGTCTTGAGATAGGTTCACGGGAGTTAACATTTGAACCTCGAAGCAGCACCCTATCCGGAACATTTGTGTTTGATGTTGGTACAGCGGGCAGTATTTCTCTTGTCCTTCAAGCGCTAATGCCTGCGGCGGCATTTGCACAAGGGCCTATCAATTTTGATCTTACTGGTGGAACCGATGTACGGTGGAGTCCACTTATCGACTATGTTCGTTTTGTCGTGCTGCCCACTCTAACAAAGATGAACTATAGGATCGAGTTGACCGTGAGGCAACGGGGTCACTATCCAAAGGGTGGGGGTAGAGTAACTATGTCTGTCCAACCTTGCTACAGGTTGAATTTGATAAGTCTCTTAGAATTTGGTAAAATACTCTGGATTCGCGGTCTAAGTCATTGCGTCAAACTCCCTCAACATGTCGCGGTGCGACAGGCTAATGCAGCGACTCAAGCGCTGAATAAGGCTGGGTACAATGATGTTAAAATTGACACTGAATGGTATCCGCAAGGACGAGATCCCCATCTTGGACCGGGTAGTGGCATTATAGTCTACGCAAAGACATCCTCCGACGCTATTCTCGGTGGAGATGCGCTTGGAGAGAGAGGAAAACCCGCAGAAAAGGTTGGAGAGGAAGCAGCTCAGAAACTTTTAGCCGCAATTGGAAGTGGTGCCCCAGTTGACAAGCACCTGGGTGATATATTAATACCTTATATGGCTGTAGCTGAAGGCCGCTCGGAGATTGTAGTTTCTGAAGTAACCCTGCACCTCCTCACTAATGTCCAAGTGGCAGAAATAATTGCTGGAGTGAATTTTAAAATTCAGGGGGAACTGGGAAAAACTGGAACAATCTCGGTCGATGGGTTGGGCTTAGTTAACCCTTCAGTGGTACGGTAGCCATTTTTCTCTTTTTCCAGACAATTCTACCGTTTTTTACGTTTCGGATTTCCATTATCCGATGAAAAGGAATTTGCACTTCTCCTTCCGCTGAGTCTGCATACGAAAACCAACCAGCTCCAACGTGTATGACGCAATTGAACGGAACCTTTTTCCGATCCATGTACGCACCGCGATGGAGGAATGTGATTTCGTACTCGCTTTTTCTTTCTTTTTCAGCCCAGAGGATTTTGTTAAGTAGATCACGTATCCTCAACATGAAGCCCTCATCTGCAGTAGTTAAGTTTTCCAACATATTTGAATCCACAACTTTTAATAGTTCCATATCGTAAATGCGAGTGAACCTATGGGGGTTATCTACCTGAGCCAAGGACCGGAAGCGTTCTTTCTACCAGGCGCCACAACCGTAGGCGTGGTCTGTCAAGATGGCGTAATTCTCGCATCTGAGAAGAGAGTTTCCTACGGCTATCTCGTCCTTAGCAAGGCTGGGAAGAAAGTTTTTCGAATTACTGAAAGAATTGGGGCTGCGTGTGCAGGATTGGTGTCAGATATGCAGATTTTGGTTCGGGATGTGACAGCCTATTCAAACCTATTTGAATTCGACTATGGTCGTTCAATCTCGGTTCGTTCAACTGCAAAAGTCATGGCTAACGTCCTCTTCCAGCGGCGTCTCTTTCCACTGATTACTCAAACAATCGTAGGCGGAGTCGATGAATCTGGCCCGAGCCTCTATGTTCTCGATCCGTTAGGCTCAGTCATTCAAGACAAATTCGCGTCGGTTGGCTCTGGTGCTGAGGTTGCCATGGGAGTCCTTGAATCAAGCTATAAAGATGGCTTGGCAGTCCAAGAGGGTCGGGAACTCGTCCTTAAGGCGATAAAATCAGCGATAGCAAGGGATGTTGCAAGTGGTAATGGCGTTGACCTACTTATTATTACAAAAGATGGGATAGCGGAAGAATCAATTCCCTTCGCGTAACCAGTTTCTCTCCATTATGTTGCAAGTTTTTCTAAGTCTTTTGTAATACTATATTCGAATACGCAGTCTCTATGGATTATGGTGGATACTTTGGAGCGATCACTACCTAGGTCGTTACTCATGGCGTTGCGGAAGCAGAAATATCAACTGGTAGGCGCGCATTCGGCTGTTAAAAAATGCAGGTGGCTGCATGAAAGTTTAGTCCACAACCGTGTCTGTTACAAACAAAAATTTTATGGAATCAAAAGTCATAGGTGCCTCCAAATGACGCCGACTGTCGCGTATTGTACTATGAGGTGTTTATTCTGTTGGAGGATTCAACCAGATGACATTGGAATTATGTGGGATGAATCGCGGCCAATTAAATGGGATGATCCCGAGTCGATTGTCAGCGATTGCCTAGAAGCTCAACGGAGAATTCTTACTGGTTACAAGTTGCATTCTAAGGTAAGTAATGAAAAATATCAAGAGGCAGTTGAACCTAAGCATGCGGCCATAAGCTTAGTTGGAGAGCCTACGCTTTATCCTGATCTTGGTGCTTTAGTTCACGAGTTCCATCGCTGTGGAATGACTACATTCATAGTTACAAATGGGACGATGCCAGAAGCGCTGGAAAATCTTGCCGAAGAGCCTACCCAACTCTATGTTTCAGTTTGCGCCCCAGATGAGAAAACTTTCATTGAAACATGTCATCCGCAGATACCTAATGCTTGGCAACGATTGAATCGGACTCTTGAACTTCTTCCCTCCTTCAAATGTCCGACTGTTATGAGGCTGACTCTGGTCCGTGATTTAAATTTGAAATATCCGAGAGGATATGCACGCCTCGCGAAAAAGGCTGACATTTGTTACATAGAACCAAAGTCATTTATGTTCGTCGGCTTTTCAAGGAAGAGACTTACTTTCAATAATATGCCAACCCACGAAGAAATTCGAGCTTTCGCAGAAAAATTGTCGTTGGAAACTGGCTACAAAATCATTAATGAATCGGTAGAGAGTCGGGTTGTGCTTCTAAGTCGACTGGAGAAAGCTATTAAACTTGCTTAACCCCGTTTTAATCTCTAATACGAACGAAGTTCCGACTGTGCGATTGATTAAGTGTTTAAATAAGGCGGTGTCAACAAGTAGATAAAATCTTGCTAAACGTGACTGTTCATGAAACCTATAAATTTCTATCCCTGGTACCGAGGGCTAATTATTAATCGCAATAAGACAACAACCGTCCGGCTCGGGGATAGGTACGCACAAGATTATCGACCCGGTGAAGAAGTGCAAATCACTGTCGGCTTTAATGGTCAAAAACCGCGCTTCATTACTTATGGTGTTATTACGTCGCTTCAGGTAAAGAAGATTTCAGAAATTACGCTAGAGGATTTAGAAGGGGAAAGTCCAGACTCGGTAAACCTAGAAATGCTCATGGTTACATTAAATAGAATCTATGGTGACCGCCTCAAAAGACCTGTTAATGAGGACGATGTCGTCACAATCGTAAAATGGCGTTATTTAAACAAACAAGCAGAAACTAACCACAAGTCGGTTTGAATGAATTTTCTTCATTAATCTACTAATTAGAAAAGGCTATTAGGTTGCCAAAGCCCAACATTCATCGAACCGATGTTTTTGCAGAGTTGGAGCCATTGTCGCTGAAGGGAATAATTCAAGATATTCAAAAAGACCTTAAGACCAAAGACAGTGTTCGAGAGACGGTTCTAGCTAGTTCAAGGGAAGCGGTTCGTCTCTCAAGTCAAGCAATTTTACTAGTTCATCGACGTAAATTTGATGAAGCACGAAAGAAATTGAAGCAAGTTCATGATCTCCTCGGCAATATGGAAGAAACGTTGAAAGATTGGGTGGAATTGGCACATAGTGGAGCGGTTTATACAGCATATCAAGAATTTGCCGAAGCTTCAATCCTCCTCGAGTTCTCAGGTAAAAGAAGGTTCCCAAGTCCTAAGAGCTTGGGAGTTCCCTCGATTCCCTATGTTCTCGGTCTCGCAGATGTTGTTGGGGAGTTACGACGGATGGCGCTTGATTCAATTCGTAATGATAACTTAGGGATAGCTGAAAAATGCCTTAATTCTATGGAGGATATTCACGCGTTACTTATGACTCTGGAAAATGCTAATGCACTAGCACCTGGGCTTCGGAGAAAATGTGACGTTGCTAGACATTTAATCGAGACGACTAGGGGAGACGTTACAATTGAAGCACGACGTAGCTTACTAGAGCAGGCGATTCGAACATTAGAAAAAACTGTGGGGGAAAAGTCGCAGGGAGTAAAGCCCAAGACTAGCAAACCTTCACAATGAAGAGCCTTAGCATCTTCGGGTGATGTTCGATGTCTCCATTTGACGTGAAAAGCATCAGAGCTAAAGCAAAGAAGGACTACGAGAAAGCTTGGTTGGAAACTTCAAAATTACTGAAACGCAAAGGGCGAATTTTAAAATGGGGCAAGATGACAGGTCGAAGGCATCCAATCATTGATCTGGTTTGGCGAATACGGCAAATCCTGCTTTCATATGGATTTGAAGAAGTGATCAACCCAACTATCGTCGATGAAGCCGATGTCTATAAAGAGTATGGCCCTGAAGCACCAGTTATCCTTGATCGCTGTTTTTATCTTGCTGGCTTACCAAGACCTGACATTGGATTAAGCCGTAAAAAAATTGGGCAGATAAAATACATCGTCCCAACCTTCACGGCCGAGCATGTAAAAACCTTGCAGAGAATTTTTCGGGAGTACAAGGAGGGAGGGATAGAGGGCGATAATTTTGTTGAAGAAATTGTTTCTAGGTTAGGCGTAGAGCCTGAAAAAGCCACTGAGATAGTTGGACTCTTTCCAGAACTTCGGGAATTAAAACCGATTCCAATGAAGCTCACTCTTCGCTCACATATGACAGCGCTCTGGTTTCCAGTCTTGGCAAGTTTGCAAGGCAAAAAGGTGCTGCCAGTCAAGCTCTTTTCGATTGGACCTAAATATCGTCGAGAGCAAAAGTTGGATGCATTTCACTTGTACGAGTCGTTAATCGCTTCGCTTATCGTAATGGTAGAAGACCTAAGTTTGGAAGATGGTCAAGAGTTAACGCGGCTAATATTAGCTGAACTAGGTTTTGAGGATGTCAGTTTCCAAGTCAAGAAAGCTACCAGCAAGTATTATGCCCCTGGAATGGAGATGGAGGTGTTTGTTAAGTTTAGGAAGGAGTGGATTGAGGTTGGGGATATTGGTCTTTACTCGCCAGTTTCACTTGCTCGTTATGATATCCGGTTTCCAGTTTTTAACGCTGGACTCGGCGTGGAAAGAATTGCTATGCTTATCGAGGGTGTTGCAGATATTCGAAAGTTAACTTTTCCTCAACTTTATGCTGAAGTAGAACTTGACGATTTGCAGCTGGCGAAAATGATCAGAATTAAGGCAAAACCCTCAACTAGGGATGGGAATCAGGTGCTAAATGCCATAATTGAAACCGCGCTAAAAAATGCGGACAAGCCAAGCCCGTGCGAATTTCTTGCCTTCAAGGGAAATATCCTTGGGCGTATGGTTGAAGTTTCTGTATATGAGCCTGATGTAGGAACTAAACTGATTGGGCCTGCCGCTTTTAACAATATCTATGTAAATAATGGCAACATACTTGGGATTCCGCCTAAGGGGTTGGAGCACGTTCCACTCGTACTCGAAACCCGAGAAAAAGGAATTTCAACTGGGATTCGTTACCTTGACGCGGTCGCTGCGTTGGCAACTGCAAAAATCGAGGAAATGGCCCGGAAAATGGAGCCAAAGGAACTTAATGTACGAGTGAAAATGGCTAAGCTTCCTAGTGATGTGAACGTTGAAGTGGATGATCTCGCGCTACGTTATATCACGAGTAAGAAGAAAGTTGTTGATGTAAGGGGCCCAGTTTTTGTTGGGGTTAAGGCAAAAATTATCAGGTAGTAAGTTTCCTCTTGGGTTTTCAGCCGAAAAGGCTCATCAACTTCAACTGCGTTTGTCTAAGCTTGTTATACGCGAAGATTGTCTGCCTCAAAAATTAGAATACGTGGCAGGAGTTGATGTGGCATACTTCGATCAAATCGCAATAGTTGCTATCGTAGTCTTGGATTATTCCGGTTTAAGGGTCGCGGAAACCAAGATTGAATTTGTTGAGTGCCGTTTTCCTTATGTTCCCACTCTCTTATCATTTCGTGAGGCTCCAGCCATTTTCAAAGCACTGCAAGCGTTAAAGTTGAAGCCTGATATCTTTTTAATTGACGGGCATGGCTTAGCTCATCCATATCGTTGTGGCTTGGCAAGTCATGTCGGAGTTACAGCGAGAATCCCGACAATCGGAGTGGCTAAGAGCCTTCTCTGTGGAAAAGTGGGTGTTTTTGCACACCAAAATTGGGCGCCTATCGTCGACAAAAATGAAATTGTTGGTGCTGCCGTCGTTACTAAATCTTCAACTAAACCAATCTACGTTAGCGTTGGCCACATGGTCACCCTTAAAAAGGCTATTAATATCGTTATTCACTGTATTCGGAACTCTAGAACTCCTGAGCCAGTCCGTCTGGCTCATAAAGTTGTGAGCGAGGAGAGAGCACATCTCAAGGAGGCAATCTAAATGCCAAAACCAGTGCTCTGGTTTACGTTGTACTGTTTAGCTGAGATGGGTGCTTATGGTCGGGGAATACAGATTTCTACCACCAGTCTTGCGGAGAAGTTGGAACTATCACAGCAATCGGCATCCCGGCATTTGATCGAATTGGAACATCTTGGTTTGATTGAGCGCCACATTACCGCGCGGGGTGAATTAATTCAGATAACCAATAGGGGAGTCGAAGAACTAAGGCGAGTACATCTAGGTTTAAAGGCGGTTCTCGAAAAGCCGACACCTACTTTCCTCACTTTTGAAGGCCAAGTTTTTTCTGGTTTGGGGGAAGGGGCATATTATATCAGTTTACGCGGTTATCGTAGGCAAATAGTGAAAAAATTGGGTTTTGACCCATATCTTGGGACGCTAAACCTCAAGCTGACTTCAAAAATTGACATTCAAACCCGTAAAGAACTCGATGTTTATCCTGGAATTGCTTTAGAAGGCTTCGAAAATGAGACGCGATCCTACGGTCCCGCAAAGTGCTTCAAAGCGTTAATCAACAATGCGGTGGAAGGCGCGGCTGTGACTGCGTTAAGGACTCATTATGACGAATCGGTATTAGAAGTGATTGCTCCTGTGCATCTTCGGACTCGTCTAAATCTTAAAGACGGGGACAAAGTACAAGTAAAAGCCTTTATTTTGCGGTCTCCAGAATTTTCCGTTTAATTTTCGAAGAACTGTTCAATTCCTCCTTTCCAAATTTCCTCACTTTCACAATTCTAACTTTGAACTTTCCTTTTTTCACTACGTCTTGAGCCATGCTTTCAACATCTCTCTGATCGTAGCCGATTGCAATGATATTTGGCTGAATTTTTTCGATAACTTGCTCAATGCTCTGCTTAAAATCCGCGTTTTCATAGCCGAGAAGCGCTTCGTCAACCGGCTTAAGTGCTTCTACTAATGCTCTCCGTTGGTGCTCTGGGATAACGGTCTTCCGACCTTTAAGTCGTTCCACTGTGCTATCGCGGGCTACGATAACAACCAACTTAGCATTTTTGCCTCCAACCTTCTTTGCTTCCTCAAGGAAGCGGACATGCCCATAATGGAGGACGTCAAAAACTCCTGATGCTAAGACAACCACTTGTTTCTTCGTCATTATGTTTACCTCAGTTTTTTGTTATCCTTTTTCGGTTGGCCATGAAAACTTTGCACATCCAAGTAATCTTAAGGCATCTAGTAGCCCCTCGGAATATGCTATAGCGATTAGTCCGGTAACGTAATCTTTCTGTTCTTGGAAGTATTTTGAATCTTCGTAGTAACGTTTAGCTTCATCATAAACTGCTTTTGCATCGCGATCTCTTATGGTAAAAGGCCCAGCGATGAGGATCGCTTCTGCGAAAACCTTCTCCAATGCGCGAATATACCCCTTAAGCCGTTCGTTAGCCTCATGCATTGCGTTTCTCTCCCAAAATCTCTTTTGGAGCTCCAGCAAGAGTTACTAAAGCTTCAGCTTCAATAAAATGGAGCTTGCCGGGTACAATTAGTGTATGTGGAGGAGTTCCAAAATCGAACTTAATTAATTCACGTGAGTACCCTGCCTTTACTATGGGATTGTCAGATCCAGCGCGTGCAACTCCGACGGCAAATGTATTTTCGGTGAATGCCTCCTCTCTCCTTTTCTTTTCGATTGCTAGAAGTATTTCACATGCGTCGCGTAACACCATGTATCGTTTCTCTTCTGCCTTGACGTCGAGGAAGATAAGGGTATGAAGATCCAACTTTCGATTTTCATAGATTACATTGTACGGGGTTTCTGAAAGGTGGTTAGCCTCAGGGAAAGGAATGGTGACAGACCTCCCAAATTTGTAATTTTGCAGTCCAGCTAATCCAGGTGCGGCTGAAGTTATAGAGGCTCCATGTATAACCTTAGTTTTTATACCGATTTTCTCAGCGGATATTCGGAGGTTGATATGTGTGGTAGCGACTAAGGGATCTCCCGGCACAAGCAAAGCTACCCGGCGATTTGCGGCGGTTTTTAAAATGGTTTTGTTGGCGTTATCCTCTAAATCCGTCCGTTTTAGTTGAACCACTTTTTTATTCAGCATTTTTTCAAGGCTTTGAAGGGATAGACTTGGCATCGCGCTAGTATACAACTCAATATAAATTTGATCGGTCCTTCGAATCTCATTTAGCCCACGTATCGAAATTCCCCGCTCGTCATGCAATCCTAAACCAACGAAAATAAGTTCTCCCAATCGCGTTCAACCCGCTCTGTCTTTATGTAATTTGACGCAAAAATTATTAGCTAGGAGTTGTTATTCAGCCATGCGTTAGTTGATGGGCCCGTGGCTCAGCCAGGCTCTAGTGAGATAAGTACTCGGGTCCTGAAGAGGTAGAAGTTATCTAAACTGCTTAAAGCGTCCGGCTCTTAACCGGGTGGTCGGGGGTTCAAATCCCCCCGGGCCCGCCATCTGAAAACGACACTAAACAAATAATAGAATTTGGCAAGAATCTTGCTTGGAAGATTAAGGAGGAACATTGATGAGTGAAATGTCTGAGAATAAGAAGAGAATGTTGAGAGAGATAATTTCGCAGTTGCATGCTGGGATTCCTCCTCAGAAAGTTAAAGAGAGGTTTAAACAATTTTTAGAGGGCATAAGCTCTGAAGAAATTGCCAAGATTGAACAAGAGCTTGTAAATGAAGGAATGCCCCGAGAAGAACTTCAAAGATTATGCGATGTACATTTAGCCGTTTTTAGTGAGCAGTTGGAAAAACAACAGCTAAAAGTTCCTCCTGAACATCCACTCGGCATCCTCATGGAAGAACACAAAATTCTCCTACAACTCCTAGAAAAACTTAACACCATGGTGAATAGTGTCCAGCAAGCAGAAGATGTAAGGTATGTTAGCGAGGACATAATACGACTGAAGCGAATAGCAGAAGACTTCTTAGACGCAGAAAATCACTATTTGCGAGAAGAAAATGTACTTTTTCCCATTCTCGAGAAACATGGAATCATAGAACCTCCTGCAATAATGTGGATGGAACACAACCAGCTAAGAGATAAAAAGAAACAGTTCTACACTCTAACTGAAAATTACAATGCCATAAGCTTCCAAGACTTTAAAAAGCAACTTGGTGAAACCGCTGTTTCTTTAAACAGCTTTCTTTCAAGCCATATTTTTAAGGAAAATACCATACTTTACCCCACGGCTCTGCAAGTGGTCACAGAGCAAGAATGGAGAGACACCCGAAGAGAATTTGATGAAATCGGATACTGCAGCTTCACGCCAAAGCATTTAATTGCAATACCCGAGGTCAAAGAGATTGAAAAACAAAAAGCTGAAGCCCTAGTTATACCTGAGGGGATTTTACAGTTTGAAGCAGGAACCCTTTCAAAAGAGGACGTTGAAGCTGTTCTAAACACGCTTCCAGTAGACATAACCTTCGTCGATAAAGAAGACACTGTAAAATACTTCAACAAGGCTGAGAAAAGAATTTTCGTTCGGACAAAGGCCGTCATTGGAAGAAAAGTGCAATTATGTCATCCACAGAAAAGCGTTCACATAGTAAATAAGATTCTTGAGTCTTTCAAAACGGGCAAAAAAGACGCGGCTGAATTCTGGATTACGATGAACAACCGCCTAATCCACATTAGATATTTTGCAGTGAGAGACAAAAATGGGAAATACTTGGGAACAATGGAAGTAACACAAGATATAACTGCCATCAAGAAAATTGAGGGAGAAAAAAGACTTCTAGACTGGGAAGCTTAGGATCAAGCATAGATTGCTTCTGCTTAAGTAAGCGGAAGCATAATGCTCTATTTTGTTGGTAATGTTAATGAACGTCAAGCCCCTTGCCTTTGATAGTTTAGGAACGCGGTCTATGGCAACTTATGTGGAAACAGATGATGCAAAAATTTTAATTGATCCAGGTGTTTCGCTAGCCCCTTCCCGCTATGGTCTTCCTCCGCATGCATTAGAGTGGGAGCGAATGGATGAATCATGGAAGTTAATTAAGGACTATACAAGAGAGGCTGAAATTCTTATTGTAACTCACTATCATTACGATCACCACAATCCAAGTGAGCCCGAGATCTATCGAGACAAAGTCACGTTGATCAAGCATCCTACAGACAAGATTAATTATAGCCAACAGGAACGTGCTGCATATTTTCTTAATATGCTAGGAAAGTGCCCGAAGCGGTTGGAGTACGCGGATGGTAAAAAGTTTGAATTCGGGAAGACTAAGATCAAGTTTTCTCCTCCAGTCTGTCATGGAACTAACCCTAGACTAGGATACGTCGTTGAGGTGAGCATTTCGTGTAGTGGAGAGAAAGTAGTTCACAGCTCAGATGTTGAGGGACCATCACTTGATGACCAAGTTAGGTTTTTGCTAGATGAAAAGCCAGAAATAGCTATCGTGGACGGGCCAATGTCGTATATGCTTGGCTTCAGATATTCTTTCAAAAGTCTGCAAATTTCAATTCAAAACTTGGTCAAGACAATTAATAAGACCTCTATACAGGTATTGATGCTGGACCATCACTTTATGAGAGATTTACGGTATGAATCACGAATAAAACCGGTCTATGAAAAGGCGAAGGATCGAGGAGTTAAGGTCTTAACGGCTGCAGAGTTCCTCGGTAGGAGAATTGAAATGTTAGAGGCGCGTAGGAAGGAGCTCTACGAGAGATGCGGTGAGGAAGGTCTTTTGAAGGTAGCTGGAAAAAGCCTTACCGAGGAATAATTTTCCGTTTTATTTGTGCAGGTGGGCAAATGTCACGCTCAACGTGCTTATCCACTCCAAAAAAGTTAGCAGAAGCCGCGATTTTGGCATTGAGAGCCTTGAATTTGATTAATAATAACCTAGCGATTCGACGTGTTGGAGAACATGTACATATCCCGTTGCTTCGTGCGCCTACTCCTAGAGAAATAGCTAGTTTGAAAGGAGAACTTAGGGAACTCATTGTTTCCGTTGAAGATTTTGAACCGGTAGTGAAACGACCTAAGTCTTTAGTTGCGTTGCTTGAGGGAAGGCTTTCTCCTCATCTTATTTCGAGTTTACCAAGATCTTACGACATTGTTGGAGACATCGCAATTCTTGAAATTCCTCCAGAACTGGAAAACTGCAAAGATCTGATTGGAGAGGCTATGTTAACCCTACATAGAAATGTACGGACAGTCGTCGCAAAGGCAGGTAGCGTTCAAGGACCTTTTCGAACCCGCGAGCTCACAGTCATCGCTGGAGCTCGAAAAACGGAGACAACTTATCGAGAGCACGGATGTGTTTACCACCTAGATCTAGCCAAAGTCTACTTTAGTCCGCGACTTGCGTACGAGCGAGATCGCGTAGCTTCGCAAGTTCAAGAGAACGAGAATGTTATTGACATGTTCGCTGGAGTTGGGCCTTTTTCGATTCTAATAGCGAAAAAATGTCGAAACATTCGAGTTTATGCCATTGACATGAATCCCGACGCGGTGAAGTATCTAAAGTTGAACATTGCAGCTAATGGTGTTCAGGATAAGGTGTTTCCGATGCTTGGGGATGCCAAGGAGTTGATTAAAGAGAAATTAAGAGGAATTGCCAATCGCGTAATCATGAATTTGCCAGCTGAAGCCATGGCATATATTGATGTCGCTTGTGAGGCATTGACTCACGAAGGAGGTACTATTCACTTTTATGAGTTTGCTTCGGAACCAAATCCGTTAGAGAATGCGCGATTGCGGCTGATCGAAGCCGTAAGTAAATCCGGTAGAAAAGTGCAAACTATTTCCAATATAAGACTGGTGAAGCCGACTGCTCCTCGGGAGTGGCAGGTAGCTATAGATTCGATTATTCGTTGATCTCGGCAATTAACGTGATAACAATCATTTGGTTCGGGTCTTGTAGCGTTACTACAAACTCACGTGTAAGATCGTAAGCTCCTTTATCCGAGTGAATGCACAGGGTTCGATCGCAAACATAACTGCTTTTTCTAACGACTAGATCGTTTGGATGGCGGAAAGTGAGCTTAGCGCTTCCACAGCCTCTTACGACTTCCCTTTTGTGGCTAGCTTCCATAATCATAGTAATAATGGCATCGTCATGGCTAGCTATCTTTTTGAATTTGGGATTTAGGTTGGATGCTCCCTTAGAAGCCTTAACTGCAACAATACAGTCTCCCTTCTCTGTCAGTTGATCCTCCGTTGTTATCTCGAGTGTTGTTCGATGAGTTGCTCGAATATTTGGGTTACCAAACGCTCTAATTTCTTCGACAACCCTCATATAGAGACCCTCGCCACAATAATGTTGAAACTATAGCCGACCAATTTTAAGTAACGGTTTGGAAAGATCATGGCTAAAAGCTTCGAGGAGCAACGTGAACGCGTAGTAGACATGCTAGTTGCTCAGGGTATACTTTGTTCTCCCTCCGTAATCTCAGCTATACGCTCTGTTCCACGTGAAGAGTTCATTCCGCCAAATCTTCGGGATTACGCGTATATTGATACTCCCTTGCCAATAGGCTATGGGCAGACTATATCTGCAATTCACATGGTAGCAATGATGTGCGAAGCGCTGAAACTAGAGCTAGGCCATAAAGTTTTGGAAGTTGGAGCTGGAAGCGGCTATCATGCAGCCGTGGTGGCTGAGATTGTTGCACCGAAGGGAGCGCGTGAATTAGGGCACGTTTACACGGTTGAGGTTGTTTCTAAGTTAGTCGAGTTTGCTCAGAAGAATTTAGAGCGGGCAGGTTTCGGTGGTAGAGTGACCGTGAGCTATGGGGATGGATCAAAGGGATACCCGCTGGAGGCTCCATATGATCGTGTATTTGTGACGGCTGCAGCCCCCAATATTCCCAACCCTCTAATTGAACAACTTAAGCCCGGCGGTTTATTGGTAATTCCTGTAGGAGGACTGCACTTGTTCCAGAGTCTTCTATTGGTTGAGAAAGGCTTGGATGGAAAAACTTTAGTCAAGAATCTAGGTGGTGTCGCGTTTGTTCCGTTGGTCGGCGAATACGGTTGGAAGACCTAATT
>Ga0315312_1000182_pt1 | contig 97177 bp, 106 predicted proteins | sample TDP7_MG_FD_203629 | JGI IMG/M metagenome (GOLD analysis project Ga0315312, IMG submission 203629) | Freshwater sediment microbial communities from Lake Towuti, South Sulawesi, Indonesia - TDP7 | ecosystem: Environmental > Aquatic > Freshwater > Lake > Sediment | place: Indonesia: South Sulawesi...
CTGTTTTTCTGGTGAGTTATCAGGTTCCCGGGACGCCGGGTCGAGAACTGCTGGAGAAGGGGAGATGCGTTATTGATGGTAAGATGCGTAAGATAAAGGCCCAGGTGGGGCACTTCGATTTTTCGTCTCATTGTGGTGCTAGTCAGCTTCAAGACGCGGTGAAGAGGGTGGGGGGAAATCCAACGGTGTACGTGGTGCATGGCGCTGAGGGAAACTGTGAAAGGTTCGCAAGATGGATAAGAGAAGAAACGGGGCTCGAGGCTATAGCTCCCAAGGCTGGAGACGTTTACACCCTTTGAGGGAAGGGAATGAAGATAGCGATCCTGCGCATTGGACCCCTAGATATGGAGGTTTTGGGGAAGGTTCAAGGCGGTTTATGTAACGTCTTTCCTGAAACCGCTTGCGTGATCCTTGAGGGCGTCATGCCGATTCCCGAAGATACGTATAACGCGCTTCGACGCCAACACCATTCTAGCCATCTTTTGGCGAAGATTTACGATTATGTAAAAGAATCCGGGACGGACCGTGTTTTGGGAATAACCAACATGGATCTTTATGTGCCACGTTTAAACTTTGTTTTTGGAGAGGCTCAATGCCCGGGAAGAGCTGCCATCATATCGCTATGCAGGCTTAAACCCGAGTTTTATGGACAACCAGCAAACAAGGAGCTTTTCGTGGAGCGGTCCACAAAGGAGGCGGTTCATGAAATTGGGCACACGCTGGGGCTTGGGCATTGCCACGATCCCGCGTGCATCATGTTCTTCTCTAACTCGATCCTAGACACGGACCGAAAAAGGCTTGCCTTTTGTGAGAAGTGTTATCCGCTGTTGGTGAAGCGTTTGCAGATGGTCTGAGGATTTTAAGGCTACACCTCGCGAATCTCACACCTCAGCTTTTTGACGATCTCCTCGGCTTTGATGGGGTCAACCTTAAGGGTGTAGAGCCTCTTGGGTGTTCGAAGCTTTAGCTTTACCGTCTTCTTTAACCGTTTTATGGCGCAGTATTCTGCTCGCTCAGAGATTTGAACGAATTTTTCTGGATCAAAGACCTCTTCAGGCATGTTTAGACCTCATTTAGTCAAGAATGTAGGGCGCTTCATTTTATTTGTTTTGCTGGTTAAAGGAAAAATTTTGGATATTTATAGAGGGGGGTATACTCACAAGGGTCTACCTAGGGTTTTGTTAGGCTCCAAATCATCTTTCAAGTATAGTTTTGGACCGTCTAATGAGGGAGTCTGGTGGGCTGGGTCGGGCTTAGGTCCAGACTCCTTCGTTGTGATGTGTTGAATGTCTTTGATTTTAAAGAGGCATAAACCTTATTAGATATTTGTGGGATATTTACGTGGGAAAAATATGTCTGTATCGAGAGTTGACCAAAAATATAGAATTGTGGTTGATAAGCAGATGAGAAGGAAGACCAAGATTAAGGCTGGAGATGTTGTGGTCCTTGAGCCGCTGGACGACTATAGCTTCAAGGTCACGGTAATGGACTTCAGTGTAGAAAAGCTTGAAGACGATCCCGTCTGGAAGGCGATTCATACGCCGGTTAAGGCTGAAAAGTATATTCCACCTAAGAAACTCGAGGAAATCATGGAGGAGGAGGTTTGGCGGGAGTAGGCAAAGCAGAAGCGAAGCCTCTCGCCATACTAGACTCGAACGTGGTAGTTTACTCGATGATAACAGACTATCCAAACAAATTGTATCACAGAAGGTGCCGCATTCTGTTAGAGAAGGGGCTTAAAGGGGAGCTAGACTACATCTTAAGTTTGAATCCAATAGTTATTGTGGAAGTTTTCTCAGCCTTAAGAAGACTCTTAAATTGGAACGAGGCTGAATTTAGAACAGGTTCGCTTCTGCGTTCGAAACGCATAGCCTTCTTATCAATCTCAAGGGAGGCTTCACAAAATTCTGTTCGATGGGCAAAGCAAAAGAGCATACCAATAAACGATGCGATGATAGGAGCAAACATGGCAGAGCAAGCTGACCTAATCTACACCATTGATGAAGCCCACTTCAAAAAACTTAAAGAATACGGAGTCAAAATTCTTAACCCCATCAAGTTATAACTCAAGATTTTGAGCCGAATAAAAGAGTTTTAGTGGGCCGGGCCGTATCCATACCGTAATGGGTTCAAGTCTATTCTTTAATCGTGCGAAGGCTTCTTGGTAAAGCATGGATATTGGCATCTGCTAACATGATGGGCACATCGCCCTCGCGCGTGGGACCCGCGAGCTGTGGAAGTTTAAGTCTCCCCCGGGCTACCATTTCAAAATTTTATGTAGAGGTCATTTTGGGGGTGGCTATCTTTTTTGCGCGTGCCCAAACATTATACTCTTATCGCTTGTAGGCATAGAAATTCTTCGCTTGGGGATTAATAATCGATATAATTAACCATCGATTTCTATAACGTCGACGTGTCCCCATTAAGAAGTACGGAGTTGTTCCGTCAAGAAAGCTGGTCATTTTCTTCTCCGCTTTTTTCACAGTTTCACGACCATGCACTTGATTTAGCAGTCTACGATAGTAGTTCCCTATTTCCATATCTTCGCAGATAATCCAGTGCCCGGAGCAGCTTCTTAATTTACAATGGAATCTAAATTTGATCCAGAATGGAAGCAGGTTGACTATTATTTTCGCAGATCTAGGTCTAGAATACTTAGCAGTTCTAGGGTAGTCACGGTATTCTGTATAAAAATCATCGATTTTAGGCATAATTATTCCAAGCGATGGTAACAAATTCTCTCCTAGAACATTTTTACCTTGGATTTTTCCATATTAGGTAGACTTTTGTTTGTGTTAGGAAGCCAAGGATGCGGAGCATTTTAGCCAATTTCTTAAGCGGTGCTTTGTCGACGTGGTTGTTGAACTTTTCCTTTGGCATGTAGGCTTTGTGGCTGGACCATAACCGTTTGCGGTAAACACCTGCTGAAATTTCCTTCAAAACCTCTCTAACCCGCCGCACCTCATTGAATGCATTTTCTTCAGTTTTTGGAGATTCGCCTTTTCTGAGGTAAAAAAATAGGGTTAAATCCGAGGCTTCTCAATTTCTCAACAGCACAAGGGACCTCGTGGTTGGGTCTGCTTTCCGCAATTTTTGTTAGGCCTGCGTGCTCGAAAAAGGGGGTTGTAGCATGCAATAACCGCAACCGTTCCCACCCACCAACGATCTGAACTACCTTGAGATAGGCTCCCTCAACTTTTTCCAAGGCAGGCGTGTAAAACGAGGAGGGAAGCCTGAGTTCAATTAGGCAGAATGCTCAATAGGGAAAATTTATAATTAAGTTTTCATTTAGTTAAATTGACGCGCCGCCCGCCCATTGACTTGAATGGAATGGTGTCTGGTGGTTGCGGATGAGGCGTTTATGACGCCTTTAAATCAGGTTCATGGCTTTTAGTAGAATATCTGCATTTTTAGTGTTAATGGTCACATAGCCTCTGCTTGCGTATTTGGGATTTCTCGCTATGAAATGTGGGGCAGATTTCTTGCCAACCAGTGTAAATAGGATCTCCCTTTTCAGTAGGTGCTGGAAACTTCTTATAACTAACCCTGTTATGTGGCGGATTATTTTTCTTTCATGCCCAGGATACTCTAGATCAATGATGATTTTGTCACCCTTTGCGTATAGAGGCTGAACGGCTAGGAAGACGGCGGCTCCAAACATTCTAACGTACAAATCCTTATCGCTGGAGAATCTTCCTCTGTAATTTTGGAGAATCCATCTCTTCAACCTGCGGTCAATGATCACAACAAAACTATCTTCACCCTTTATTGCTGCTACCCTCGTATCCCTATTTGTTTGTTCGATCTTCCAGCTCTGATTCACAACGATATCCATTATCGCGCTTCCAGCCAGATTTCAGCAAGGTATCGGCACTAATTAAAGGCTTGAGCAAATATGTGCCTTTGCATGAGTCATTGAATTAATCTACACGTAAATTTCAATGAAAACGGCTTTGAAGTTTCATATGGAGGCGAACCGATCCCATAAGTAGCCTTACATCGGCATGCGAATCTTCATGAAATGGGCTTTAAATGGTCACATAGGCGTTGTCCAATTCTATTTATAGAAAAGAGCCTCATTTTACTAAGGTAATATTTTATCTATCTGATAAAAAGTGGATGTTGTTTGTTAATATTTTCTTTTTTACGAGGTACGAGAAAATGAGCCCAGTTCAGAGGAATAGTCAGCGAATGCTTAACTGGGGCGGAGGATATGGAAAAATCTCGTCTCGTCACAGTAGTGCCTTAGCCGTTTTCATGTCTTCTGTTTCTTTCCATGCTTCTTCCAGCTCTTCGACTAATATTCACCGAGTACGTGGCAGCGGCTAGGTTGTCTTTGCGTATACTCTGTTTTGGAGATGACCCTCAAGAGTGAACTTACTCGCCAGTTTCCGATATATCTGGTTCAGTGAATCCTCGCTGCAGTTCAGCAGATCTAACCCTTGAGGGGTGATGCTGTACACCTTTCTCGGTCGATCATTCTCCAGGTCCCAGTGGCTCTTAATGTAACCCTTTTCTTCAAGGGCACAAAGAAGCGGATAAATCGTGCTAGCCCCAAAGTATACCCCGAAATTTTTCCGAAGATCGGAGATGATCTGATATCCATGCATGGAACGGCCTTTCAAAAACTGAAGAACCACTAAATCGAGGAGCCCCCTCATGAGTTTCGTCTGAATCTCCCTCAGTTTACGCTCCTTCATTTTTGGATTCCTCACGTAGTGTTGTTAAACAGTTTTGCCGTTGCACCAGTATACAATATGTCTTTTTTTAGACATATCGATATTGTATGGAGAAAAAGTAAATATAAAGCTTTGTGTGAAATCAAAGCATATTCAGGCATATAAAAGCCATTCATGAAGACCTCGGAATCACATTCCCAAGGTTATCGTTGATTTTCTGTATTCTTCAGTTTTTTTAACCGTAATTCATCCACCACGAATCACAAGAAAAGCCCTGTTGTAAGGTAAGCGTTCTGCCGGGATTGATTTCCCATATTTTTCTCACTCTGCCAAAACAGAAACTTTTTCCCGTACATTTCAGGTGAAGCCGTAAACCGGTACCCCATACCGTACAAATAGGAAGGCGTCGTTTAAGCCCACTCGAGAAAGCAATTCTAGACCTTCTTCAAGGGTTTTACCCACCGTGTCTATGAGGGGCTTTTCAAGGTCTACAGCCACGTCCGCTATGTTGATCACGTCTGAGCCTAGGTCCAGCCTTATGTCCACTAGCGTTTCCCCCAGATCATAAACTCCTTATGATCGAGCAATTTTTCTCATTCTTTTAATAGGTGTTTTGCCTTAGCCTGGCATTCCTCCCTTGTTTTAAGGTAGGTTTCTAGTAGTTTGGCGAGTTCATCGTCGACCTCAATCTCTTCTTTTTCTTCATTTGACCTCTCCCTCTCGCCTCTAAATACGTGCAACTCGCCGTCCGCCATATTGAATATTATCTCTTTTTCAGGTATGAAAATTTCCTCGATCGTTCGCTCCATTCCGTGCGACCATTCTAAAACGTTTCTGAAAGCTTTAACCTTATATTTCACGGCTCTCATACAAGCCAACTCCATTTCGTTAAATTGAACTTCAAACACGTAGGCTTCCCTTTTTAACCCATGCTGGTTTGCAGTTGTCGCATGCTTTGTCAATTTCATCTTCAGCTATTGACCCTAGTCGCTTCATAACTTCTTTGCGGGTGTCTTCGGCGCCAGAGCTTATTTCTAAGCAACACGCGTAGCATATCACGCCTTTAAGCAATGGGCACTGTACATACCCTATGTCATCGTCGCTGTGACCTACGCACAGTAAGCATTTAACCTCCATTTAATGTCACCTTAAACTTTAATAGGCTGGTGCGGGTTACAAGATGATTGTTTTTATCGAAACGATCGCTTATTAAACGCGACCACCGACGCGTTTCATTTCCAGGTTAAACCAATTTTTCTTTTGGACAACAACCCTCGTTTTCGGAGTTCTTCACGAAAATCACAGTAAGGTATTCCAGCTATTTCCGCCGCTCCTCCGAGTGAGGCCCTTCCATTAACATAAGCATCAACGGCCTCCTCTACTTCTCTTACACTTTTTTCGTAACTCTTGGCTTCAACTTTGGACATGACTCTTGCTTCCTTGCGTCACACTCTTTATTTTCTCTTCAGCCCCTCTTAAATCTTCTTCACCATATTCTCCTACTTCCCTGAATTTGTTAATGTAGTTTAATGCTTTAGAGGCTGAAATCGAACCCATTTTCGCGGAGTTAACTAAGATATCCAGCCCGTGGACGGTGCGAATTCCCTCACTTTGGGCGACTTTGACGGCGTCTTCATCATCAACTAGAAGTAGATTGATGTTTAGTTGTTTGCATAAAACTATGGATTCGGCTTGGGCCTTACCGAGTTTGGGAGGGCCTACCATCAATTTCTTAATTCTCTTACCGAAAATTTCATCTACTGAGGTTTCTATAAGCCATCCTTTATTCGCAGCCTCTAAAGCGTTTCTAGCATCTTCATATTTCACGGCTCCTCTCTCGAGCTCCCTCTTGACCTCGGTGGACACGTAGACGCTGGCATACAAATTTACGAGTAAATCAAGCCTGTTAATGATGCCTAAGGCTAACAGAGGACCAGTGTCGGCGACTATCTTATCTATCCTGCGCATAGTCAAACCTTATAGTAACTTCTCATTACGGCGTATAAATCCCCAATCATGAGGGTGTTCAGACCGTCCTAACTCTACATGCATCACGAAAAAGAAGGGAAAGAAAATATATGTTTCGGATCTCGTCTCTAGTTTACGCGGGGGCTTCCCGCCAACAGGGTTAAAACTCGATGACTTGGTACATGTGGAGCTTTAGGTTTTCGTCTTCTCCCGTGGAGACCATCCACATGACTTCTTTGTCTTGGCACGTTATGTGGGATGCCTCATGGTTTACTGATCTAAATTCTTCCTCGAGTCTCCACCTTCCCGGTAGCGTGCTCCAAATCTTAGACCTTACTTTCTCCTCAACGATTAAGCATAGGGTTACGTAGTTCTTTATGTGTTCACCCGCAAATCCAAGGTATTTCATCAGCTTCTCCACGATTTGATTCATGACTTCTAGTTGTTGTTCGAAAACTCTTTCCATGAAACTCTTTAAATTGAGGACCTTTATTTTCGAGGACAATTCTTCGTAATTTCTAGAGTAGTAGAGCTCGTCCAGCAGGGTTTCTAGATCTCCTTCGGGCTTGTAAATGTAGGGTATAATGGACCAGGGTTCAACTTTTTCAGCTAACAACTTGTCGTATAGCTTGGTCTTTGCTAGACAGATTCTTATTTCCCTTATCCCTTCGCCGTAGTCGAGGGTTGCGTCCCCTAAGGAGGCCATCAACCTGAGGGCTAAGGTTTCCCCAATTATCTTCTTGGTCGCGTCTAGGTCTATCTTCTTCCCAAACACCCCATCCCTAGCTTTATTTAGCACTTCTCCGTCCCCATGGATCAGTTTTGCTTCAAAGGGGTTGTTTGCCTTGTAGAAATCGATTGATTCTGCCTCTAAAAGGCTGTTCACATTGACTGGAAAGATGGTTATTAATGTTTCATCTAAGTAAAATAGTTCGGTTTGTTTGAGGCTTGACTCTCCCTCGATGAACATGATCAAGTCTATGTCGCTTATCGGAGAAGCGTCACCCCTAGCTCTGCTGCCAATGAGGCAGATATCATGTTTAGCCCCTTCACGGCTAGAGATCTCCTCCACCTTATCCAGAAGCCTCTTCCAGAGATCCTCTCTAACGTTTTCAGGCTTAAACAGCACGAAATTACCTCTACCATTCAAGCAATAATTGGGCGTAGATATATTTTCACGTGTGCTCTTTGTTATTTTAGGTTTTGGTTAAGTGGAGCGTGGCTACGCGCGACGTACATACCGGAGGCTGTTTGGGATAGCTGGGGTGGATCCTTAGGGAGGCGGTCGGCGCGACTGGACTACGCAAAACAGAAGGAGGGAACGCCCCAATCCACGGAATGAAAGAATACCGATAAGAATTAGATGGGTCGTAGTTCGGTTATTACATGTTTGGTGGCTTTTCTTATGGCTTGTTTGCTGTTAAGTTTGAGGTTTATTTAGTGGCATCCTTTTGCTGGCGTTTAGTATGGTTAATCCAACGATCTTTCCCTCTTTAAGGCGGATGATCACCCCTTCCTCAGTTACGTCTGAGTCGTCGGCTTCCTGAGGCTTCCCAAAGCTTATGTACAGCACATCCCCCTCGGGATCGTAGTCGACCGCTATGTTACGTATCAGCTCGGCCTTCTCCATAGCACGCCCCTTCTAAGTAAATCGCCGCCCGCCATGTTGAATATTATTCCCTTTTCGGGTATGAAGATTTCCTCAATTGGCCACTCCATTCCATGCGACCACTCTGAAACGCTTCTGACAACTTTCACTTTGCATTTTAGGGCTCTCACTTAAACCATCTTCCTCTTTCTTTTAAGTGGCTTGATACCTAAAGGTCTTTGGGATGCACCCTTTGGATCAAGCCTACTTTGTCGTATTCTTTATCTTCGCTAACTATTTTTGGTATGTCTTGTTCGAGCATTGTTGCTACGTTTATTGCGTCTTTGGGCCGTTTAAGTGGTGTGATCTCCATAATTTCAAGGGCGTGTTCAAACACGGTTAATCTCATTTCATACTTCTTAATTTCCCTCATTTTTAGATAGTCATGAATGACGCGGATGGCCGTTGATGGGGAGGTAAGTTTAGATAAGATGAAAAGGGTTTCCTCCAAGGTTTCCAAGCTGGTGGCCGCGTTGATTTCTCCCTTTGCGGCTTTGCTTATTACATTTAGGCACTCTTTGTGGTATTTTGCGCTCTTGTCTATGGCGTGTATGAGCGTGGTGGAATCTAAGAAATAGCTAGGCTTACCTTGGTTCAATGAGGCGCCTCGGGTTATCTTCTGAGAAATTCTTTTAATCGTTCCTCATCTGCCTTCTTTTTTAACTCCTCTGCGGACAATCCTATCGATATTGTTTCTGACAACTCGGTCAAATCCTGTAAAGGGTTCTCGGAAACTTTGCGAAGGTGTAAGCTTATTTCTTTTCCCTCTACGAGGATGATGGCTTCGTCTCCTGTGTTTATTTCATAGGCTTCACGTAGTTCCTTAGGCAACACGATTCTTCCCTGCCTTCCAACCCTCACCTTGTATACTGATGTCATTACGATCCCTCTGTGTCCATATAGAGTTAGGTGGCATTATATAAATTTAGTGGCAGCCGTCGTTACTCCCAAAGTTCTTAGGCACCCGATTGAGGTGTTGCGGGCTAATTCTGTTGGTAGCTATAACATGCTGGAGTTGGCGGGGAAGCATATCATTCTCTGATGTTTTTGTGTTAGAGCTGTTTCTGACTCGTTTGAGTTTTGTTTTTGCTGATGTATAGTATGTATAGGGTGAGGGTTGTTATTGATGTTGTGGAGCCTGTGTAGAAGTTTCTGAGGTCAAAATTCTATGCAAGGTGTCTTTCTGCAACGTGGGATCCATTATCCACTAGCAACTAACAAAACCTTGCCATGTCTACTACAGAGCGCGCACTGCGCGGACTTTCGGTTCAATAGTATAATGCGGGGAGAGAATAGCTAGGCTATATAGTGATCGGTCCTTATGCCTTTAGGCTTCTATTGAGAAGGTTGCAGAGACGGGTGGCGCTTGTTTAAGTTAGAGATGCGCGACTGGCACGTCGTTTGGTATGTTTAAGGCTTTCCTCAGTTGTTGTGCTAGCTTGTCTCTTATGGTCCATACTTGCTTGCAGATGTTGCAGTCTTCGGAACCTAGGCAGTCGGATTCGATGCTGAAGGCGTGGTCTATTGATATTATTAGGGATTGAACGGTTGTTGCTGATGTGGGGTTTTTGTTAAACTCATGGAAGTATCGCTTTAGTGAGGGGAGATCTATGTAGTAGTTGGGTCGATCCCTGAACTTTGTGAAGTGTTCTTGTATGGCGTTGCTTAAGACCGTCCTTACCCTCTTAAATAAGTGTTCATTAACCGTAACGCGATTAATACGCTTCTCGAGGGTTTCACCCTTAACGTCAAACGTCAAAATCAAGTCGCCGTTCTCTTGTCTCGTTCCCTTCCACCTCATGTCTTCTCACCTTTTAACAAAAGATCTATCAGTTGTTCTATCGGTGAATCTTACTGTTGCTTTAGGTTTTTTAATCCTAATTTCTCCCTAAGTTTTTCCACCATTCACTGTCCCTCTCAGCTTCTATTAAAATGTTGATAAGACTCAGATGGTTACTTTGTTTTAAGAACTTGTTTGATTTGTTCTATGAATTTATGGTTGGTGAATTTTATGCTTTGGCATCTGTCTAGGGTTGGATGTTTTGTTTTTGACCTTTAGAGCATTAGCGGTAATCCCTTGATCAGCCTTCCTGTTGTTGGATCCACCTTATAGCCCATTTGTTCTAGGGCTACCATGCCTATGAGCGGTGTTGTGCCCTTTGGCCTCACCATCATATAGCTTCCGGCTGTTCTGTCCTCTATTTGAGTTACGCCTAACGCGAGTTTCACTTTCTCTCTGCCGGCTGCAACCTCGGCTTCACCCTCTCCGATGATCGGCAGACCTATCTCCTCCACTTTATCGTTGGGAAGAGCTGGGAAGGTTGCACCGGTGTCTACTAGGGCCTCAAGGTCTACCTTTCTAACATCGTCTAAGCCACGCTTCCCTTGGAAATATTCCACGTATTCGATTGGGTTATAAAACGTTGCCTTCACGTAGGTATGCCCCAATGTGTTCACCTAAGAAAAGGTTGTTGTCAAGCGTGTATAAATGTTTAGTTGACTACAAGATTTGTTAGTCCAGAAGGGTAAAATACTCGCTTACAAGGTTAGATTTGAGTGGTGAATTTGAAATTGTCTGGTGTTATTGTGGTTAACGTGAATGGTGGTTTCGCAAAGTTTTTGCGGGCTTTCTGTCTGAAATGCCATTCCTTCAACATAGAAGTCTATTATGGGATTCAATTCGTATTTCATAAATGTAGAGACTGTGGACATGAAACCCTCAGAGAATATGATGCCATACGTCTCTGGACCCAAAAATACATTGAAGGTTAACTTACAGAATTTTTCCTTAGAACGAGTTATCGCCCTTAAGTTTTCTTGCGAGGGAAGTTAATTCTGAAAGGAATTTCCCACTTTCAGAAGCGTCAAGTTTTATTACTTTATGCGTGAGTAAATCGTCTTTATGAACCTTTATTATCGTTATTTTTCCCTTCCCTGTCTCTCTTTTCGCTTTTTGACATGGTCTCCCCTTCTTCCTTGTTCTGCTGCTTAAAACCACTAGTAATCCGTCACCCCTTTTATAGTGTATGGCCATAGGAGTTGTTTTACTCTTGTAAAAGTTCATTTCTACAAGGGCTTTTTCAAGATTTTCTATCGGAATTTTATATGCCCTCTTAACTGCTACAGCCTCGCTCGCCATCTCCACCCCCAGATCATTAAATGATGGTATGAAGGAATTATTCTTCTTTCTTCTGTAGTATGGTTCTAAGTCTCATTAATCGAAGGAGTGATTCTATTCACAGGCGTATTGCTTCATTCACGAGTTCAGCTCGAGTTCTGTATCCAAGTCCCGAAGAATTGATGATTTGATCTATCTGATTGGCAAGCTCTCTTGGTATCCGAATTGTAACATAAACATCTTCACTCATCTTCTCTACCCACTTAAAGTAAATAGAGTGCTTACTATCTCTCTTGCTCTATTTGTTTTTTCTGCAACCACAATTCCAAGGCCTCAGTTATGCATTCGCTGACTATCCCTCTGAACTGGACTTTTTCGTTTACCCTGACTAAGACTTCTTTCATGAGTTCCTCGTGGATCTCTCCGGGGATGTATGCGGTGATACGCTTCTTCTTGGGCATGGAGCACCTCTTTAGTGGATGATTCTTTTAAGTTTTTTCCCATAAACAGAAAGGATTTAGCCACAAAATATATGGTGCTAAAAATATTATCCATAAGTTATTTATATTCAAAGCGTACAAACCCACATAATACGGGGAGTATTCCTATATGATATGATTTTGATGGGAATGCTTCCTAATAAAATTAAAGGAGGAATGAGAATGAAAACAAAAGCGATTACAACAATAATGATAACACTGTTTCTGGCAAGCATGTTATGTATAACACCAGTGAGTGCGACACCTGAAACATGGCATGTTTTAGCAAATCTTGCTGATGTTAATCCGTTCAATGATGTTGAGGCATATGTAACGAAGACTGACAAATTGTATTCGGTGGAGTTTATGGTTGAGATAGTTCCAGATGCCCCCCATTATGGAATGGGAATCGCAATTTCTACATCCGTTAGTACAATAAGCTTTCAAGTTTGGTATAAAGAATACGACCCGTCCGACTACGGTTGGCATTACCAAGAATACGGCACGGGATGGGGATCACAACCAGAGTACCATCTTCCGTATCTTGGGATAACTGCAACCGGCGACCACACAGGGAAACTGTTCACTGTGGAGATTCCGATCGCTTTGTTGGGTGGATATGGAGCAGAATATTACTTCGCCATACAGTTCAGAACCACCCTGCTTGGGACGTATCCGTCGGGTCTTGACTTGTGGGCTCAGATAGATGCAAGTCAATTTGCTGCTCAATTTACTCCCCGCACCGTTGTTCCCGATCCAGGCTTTGAAACAAACAACGATAAGACGGGCCTCCATTACTTCTGGGCTGGTTCGGGTTGCACCGCTGAAATCACTACTGCGGAAAAATATGCGGGTAGAAAATCTGCGCGTTTGCGCATCCCTGGAAACGTGCCATACGAGTATGCGACGATCAAGACTGATATCTCCCCAGGTTCAACAAAACCCTCGGATGTATGGTTCGACGGCATACTTGCTCCGCCGACCTTCATGTACAAGCTAACAACTGGTAGTCGCTCGCCCTATTGGGTCTTTAAGATCAAAATAGTCGGAGGCCCATACGATGGGCAACGGCTTGTGCTCATAAGCTGGCAACTGGACGGTCTAACGCCAGATGGATGGACTCTATACGATAATGACGACTGGCATTATATCGTCGAAGATTGGACTACTGACGCGACGCTGGTTAATGACTTCTCTACTGACGCATCTATAGATCCTTTCACACCCGAGTCAGGTCATTGGCATCATCCTTTGTCAGAAATTCAAGGATACTTTGACGGTACGCTGGAGACGGTACAGGTAAGCATTGGTCTTTGGCCTGAGGCTTGGGCTAATGAGGTCTACGTTGACCAGATGCGGGTCATAGCCATGAGTTAGTCGGTGAGACTCTCAGAACTCCCCTGTAGTTAATCCTCTTTTCTCCTATTTTTTTCTCATATTTTTGTAAAATCTGTAACATTAGATACCAAGATTTTAGAATTGTTGCATAAGCAGATAGAAGGCATGATTAACCGGCTCTTGTTTGTTATTACATGATGGATTAGGTGGGTCTGTTGAGAAAGCAAGAATCGTCTTCTGGTGTTCTGTCTGTGCTCTGTGGGAAGGATGGTAAGTGGAAGACAAGGTTAGAAGAGCTTCTACAACCCAATCAGGTTGTGGTGTTGTTATCCCTAGGAGACGTAAAATACGACGTACTAAGCTATCTCAAGGCACATCCAAACATCGAGATTATAGAGATGTCCACTAGATATCTCAAGAAAAGAGAGAAGGGACTTGGACTAAAGATAAAGGCCAAATTAAAAGGAAAATAATCAAAGAATTGGTTTCAATAAATGTTGAAGTTCTCTCTTTAGGCAATTCACTCCTCTCAATTCTGACTTTTCCTGTGCGTTAAAGTCGTTTGCCTTTCCTCAGTTTCTTCCTTATCCAGTTCGACCACTTATGTCATCTAAGTCTATCTATAAATTTAATTGGTTATCAGAAAAAGTATAATACGGATATATAGGGCTGATCAAGTGGAGCATCTTCGTAAGCGCGACAAGGGGCTAATCGCTACCCTATTTTTGTCTGGTGGAAGGATAGAGGAAGTCGTTAGGCTTAGGAAACGAAACTTCAACTTTGAAGAGGGCAAAGAGAAGGTCGCCATAGAATCAGTTCAAGCAACGACTACAAGCTTCAGCGTGTGGGCCAAAAGCACTGGCGGCAACGACGTTGTTATTACGGAAGTAATCATACGGGACGCATCAGGCAACCAGGTAGGACCCGCCTTAACACCCAGCGGGGGGGCAGTCACTCTTCCAGCCGATGGGACGCTGACGGAAGTTCCAGTAACTATCTCTTTAAGTGCCAGTAGTAGAAAGATCCCTCAATCCTCTTCTATCCGCAACATTACCTTCTCTAAAACAGTCGTGTGTAGAAAACCCCAGACTAAAACGAGGCTAGAACCGTCTAGAACTAGAAACATAATATAGAAGATTTATCTAGCAAATCTTAAATGTGGTAGTATGCAATTTCAGACAAGGTAGATGAGTTTGAGAAAGGCGATCTCGGTTTTTATGGTTTGCTTGATCTTGGCCAGCGTACTAGCAATAAGCGGCGTGACAGCACAGTCAGCAGAAAAGATACCGGTTATAGTGGGGTTTAAGGACAAACCTGACCCAGATCTAATACGATCACATGGCGGCGACATTAAATGCGAGTACAAGCTCATTCCAGCGGTGGCATGTTCACTGCCTCAACAAGCAATCGACTCCTTGAGAAAGAACTCTCAGGTTGAGTACATCGAGCCAGACAGCGAGGTGTACATCATACAAGAAAACCTTCCGTGGGGTGTTGACCGAATAGACGCAGAACTCGTTCACCCATACAACAAGGGCACAGGAGTTAAAGTTGCTGTAATAGACACAGGAATCGACTACACTCATCCAGACCTAGACGCCAACTACAAGGGCGGATACGACTTTGTAAACGTCGATGCGGATCCGAAAGATGACCATGGGCATGGGACTCATTGCGCTGGAATTGTCGCAGCCGAAGACAACGACATCGGGGTGATCGGAGTCGCCCCACAAGCATACCTGTACGCAGTTAAGGTGTTAAATAAGTACGGAAGCGGCTACCTTAGCAATGTTATCTTAGGGATACAATGGTCCGTGGACAACCATATGCAAGTTGTATCAATGAGCTTAGGGACATCAACCTACTCACAAAGTCTTAAAGATGTGTGTGACAACGCTTATAACGCAGGATTAGTCTTAGTTGCGGCTGCCGGTAACAGCGGGGATGGAAACCCAAACACCAATGAATACTCGTATCCCGCTGCATATGCTTCAGTCATCGCGGTTGGTGCAACAGACAAATCTGATACAGCGCCCAGTTGGAGCAACTCGGGTCCATACCTGGAATTAGCCGCACCAGGCGTAAGCATATACTCAACCCTACCAACATACAAGGTTACGATGACCGCAAACTACGGGCTCAACTATGGAACAGCGAGCGGAACTTCCATGGCATGTCCACACGTCGCAGGAACCACAGCCCTTGTAATGGCTTCCAACCCAACATTAACAAATGTGGACGTGAGGACACACTTGAAAACAACCGCTGATGATCTAGGACCAAATGGATGGGATACCGTGTATGGATATGGTCTGGTCGACGCGGATGAGGCAGCTCCGGGTGTAGATACAACCCCACCAACAATATCCGATTTAACACCCGCTGATGGAGCCCTAATAAACACTGCAACTCCAACGATCTCTGCCACCGTGACAGACGCAAGCGGCATTAATGCGGTCTCCATTGCTATGACGTTAGATGGAGCTACGGTTACCCACACTTATGACAGTGCAACTGGTCGAGTGTCATATGATGTACCAGCTACCTTAGTGGAAGGTCTCCACATGGTGACTCTGGACGTATCGGATACGGTGGGCAACCGTGCCACCGCAGGCTGGTCATTCACTGTAGACACCACGCCTCCAGCACTGGTAACTGGCGTAAAGGTAAGTGCATTGAGCAGCAGTCAGCTAGATGTTTCGTGGACAGCGAACACTGAACTAGATCTTGACCACTATAACGTGTATAGGAGTACCTCTGGCGGTCCATATAATCTGATTGCTTCGACAACCACAAACTTGTACTCAGACACCGGACTGACAGCTTCGACAACCTACTACTACAAAGTAACAGCGGTGGACAAGGCGGGAAACGAAGGGATACCTTCTTCCGAAGCGTCAGGAACGACAAGCGAAGCCCCAGCACTACCAACTATGCACGTCGCCAGCATTGAGATGTCCACAAGTAGTAGAACTGCTGGTCGAAATACATTCATATGGGCTACAGCAACGGTGACCATCGTGGATGCCAACGGCTATCCAGTTGAGGGTGCAACCGTCTACGCTCGTTGGAGTGGACTAACAAGCGGCGACGTTTCTGGAGTAACCGATGCTAATGGAAAAGTGACGTTCAAGTCCAACTACGTAAAGAACGCCAACGGGACGTTCACCTTCACCGTGGTTAACGTTGCCAAGGAAGGGTGGACATACGACCCAGTTTCAAACGTAGAGACCAGCGACAGCATAACCTTTTAAAATTCTCCCTTCTCTTTTTATAACATCGCTTGAAAAGCCTCAAAAGCTTCGCCCACATCGATAAGAGAGATCCATAAATGCAGAGAGTAGGAGGTTCATCAGATTAAGGAGAGATTGGCCAGCTATAGTTCGGAAAGAATACAGGACCTGGCGATGAAGGCGCAAGGGAAATAGAGAAATTTAAGAAATGCTCTGAATAGCCAGCACTGGAAACTGTGAATCGTCCTTTCTCGATTTTGAATACTTCTCCTGTGTGCAGGTTATTCGGATTTCGTCTCCAGCTTACGCGGGGCTTCCCGCCATCAGAGTTAAAACTCGGTGACTTTGTACATATGGAGCTTTAGGTTTTCGTCCTCAACCGTGGAGACCATCCACATGACTTCTCTGTCTTGGCAAGCTATGTGGGAGGCCTCATGGTTTACTGATCTAAATTCTTCCTCGAGTCTCCACCTTCCCGGTAGCATACTCCAAATTTTAGATCTCACTTTCTCCTCCATCTTATCCAGAAGCTTCTTCCAGAGATCCTCTCTAACGTTTTCAGGCTTAAACAGCATAAAATCACCTCTACCATTCAAGCACGCAAAAATTTTAGGGCTCGATCCTATATTTTTTGACATTTTGCCTGTAGGATTAGAAGGTAAGGCGAATGAAAAACACCTAGTTGGGTGCAGATATATTTTCACGTTTGTGGGGCTCATGGTTTAGACCTTCAGTATGTGTTCTTTGTTATTTTAGGTTTTGGTTAAGTGGAGCCCTGTTAATTTTAACTTCAAGTTGGGAGGGAAAATGAAGAGTAAAAGCTTATCAAATGTAACATTTAATGAAAAATGATAATAATATAGAAAATTATTGCTTGTTAAACTTTATCGAAATCCTTTTAGAATAGAGAATGTAGACGGTGAAGGCGATTAAGACTAATGCTAAAACTCCAAAAGGTGATTCAGGTATTGGTGGAGGAGCGGAACCTGTGAACAATAACCGACTCTGCTCCGTAACCTCGTTCCCTGTATTTCCATCGTAATAAAGCGTGGTAGCTTTATCAAACTTAAGGCCTAACCGAACCCTATCATTTTCTGTAACCGTTACAGAGGCGCCGCTCGCGCTGATTTCATACCAGGCGGCGTTAGCGGTCAGTGGTGGGCCAATGGTATCAGAGACTATGGTAGCCTTTATTTCACCCCCTTGTGAAACCAAATTTAAATTAAATGTTCCTTTGACGTTGCCCGTTCCCGTCCACGATATGTATACACGCAGCGTCCATGTTCCTGTGGATATCGTTCCAGCAGTTAGGGGAGGGTCAGTGTACCAATAGTAGTAGGTTCCTAATGTCATCGACAACATCGTCTCACCTATTGAAGGGGTAGTCGTGTCCATCGTTTTTCCATCAAGGACGCCCGTTCTATGCAGGTAATATGTGACAGACCCCACAGTCTCTGAGTTCCTAGCAATTACGGCTACGATAAGCAATATGACAAGGAGCGAAAGCGCTAACGAAAATCTTGTCTGTGGCACACGGCTTCATCCAAAAGATAACCAACCTACTTTTACATAAAAAAATTATATAGAATCGGATTCGGATAAAAGCAGAATCGAAAACTGCTGTAGGGTTAGGTGATCTAACATTTTTAGGTTGGTGGTTTCTTTTTGGAACAAACTGAGTTTGGTTGTTTTTAGGCTTTGACGGATCGTGTGAGTAGCGGGATTCGTTGATTGCTGGTCTTGGGCTTCTCTTGCCTTGGTGGGGTTCAGGGTTTAGGGCTCGTCCTTGGAGGCCCATGAATTCGATTTCTGCTGCTCATTTTTGAAGAGGCTTGCGCGGTGGTTAGGTCCTCAGTTTTTTGATCGGTGAATCTTACTGTTGTTTTAGGTTTTTTAATTCTCGCTTGATGCTTTCCTCCAGGTTTTTAGGGAGAGGAATTCCTTTTTCTTTCAGTAATTGGTAGAATGTGACTCTTGGAATTCCTAGCGTTTCCGATGCTTTTCCAGCTGAGATTTCTCCAGAAGCATACATGTGTGAGCTACCAACCCCTGAAGGGTGTTGGCTTCCGAGCTTACAGGCTACTATTTCTCTTGCCTGTTCATCCTCGGTTTGGGCTAGCTCAACTGTAGCCCCTCGGTCCGCGGCTTTAGCCAAAAAAGGCAGACCGATGTTCAAGGCTCCATTATAGTCGGCGTTGAAATATTTGCAGCAGTTCCAGCACCATAAGGTGGATTGGTTGATGCGTTCTGTTTTTCTTGAGCCGCATTTCCAGCAGGTTCTGGAACTCCAACGTTCACTGACAACTTCTATTGGCGCCCCTCTCTCGGTTCTCTCCTCCACGATATACTTGACGATTCGGCTGTAGCTCCATCGGGTTAACAGTTTTCTCAGCCTTCTTTTCCTGTTGCCTTTGAAATTCTCATATTTTATGCCTTTGGGGTAGCCGACTACGAGTAAGCAACCTTCGGAGAGGCTTGCTAGTCTCTTGGCGAAAAGGCGGTCAAAGTATTCGGCGACACGTTTTCCTGTATGCCTTAACCGCTTCAAAGTTTTATACTTCTTTGCGTGTTGTAGTTCTGACACCTGCCTGTTCAACTGGTCCAAGCGTTTTTTCTTCTCCCCATCTCGGACGGTTAGATAGGATCGGGCTGTAAGTCTTTCGTTCGGTTTAAGCAACACGGTTGCCGCCGAACGCCTCACACCCAAATCTACACCCAACACGCCCGAGATGAGTTTTTCAGGAACCTCATATTCAACTTTCACGTGAACATAGAATTTGGAACCCTTCTTGATAATTTGAAAGCTCTTAATGGCGCCTTTTTCCAAAGAGTCTAGGTGATATCTGGCTGGATTAAGCAGGACTGTTATCCACTCACCCTTCTTTAAAGTAGCTATACGGACAACGTAACTTGCCATCTTTACGGTCTTTGCCTTCTCCAACCTGCCGATGCGATAGTCAAACCAGATGGGAACCTTCCTATTGTTGCCATTAGTGAATGGTTGGCTGGGTTCCCTTTTCAGAAGCTTCTTAACCCATATCTCGTCTCCACGTTTTTCTGCAATCTTGAGCTTCCTTAACCACATCCTATATTGCTCTTCATAGCTTCGCCACATCCATAGAGCGATATCACCACAGCATTGAACAAAACCCGCGCTTAACCCAGTTTGTTCCTTTATCTTCTTCTCCAAAATCCTGCTTCTCAGTTTACTTCTGGTTCTGATGGTGTGGTTTTCTATTAGATTGGACCACAATACTACTCCAAGGGTTAATCTGGCCGTTAACTTTTCAAGAACATTCAGCTTTCGCTTTGTAGTTGCGCAATGGACTGGAATCTTAACGGTTTTTATGACTTGCATCCTACGTCCCTTTCTGAGCTTCAATATACTGTCCTATAACTTGGGAGCTTACGTTGCCTGCTGTACTGACGAAGTAGCTTCTCGTCCATAAAGCCAGCATCTTCAGTAACTCCGGGAACTCCCGCCTCAAAACTCTTGAGGTGTATCCTTTTGTTTTCCCTATAATCCTGTTGGGGGAGAGCTTTGGGTAACCTTCTATGAAGAGGTGGACGCGGTCAGGCATGATTCTCAGCTGGATGATCCTACATCCAAGTTGCTGAGCCTTTTCATAGATTAACTGCTCCAACCTTTCAGCCAGCTTTCCAGTTAACACCTTTCTTCGATACTTCGGACTCCACGCAAAATGGTAGTTCATTAAATAGACCGTTGTCGCCGTCTTTGGATATCCTCTTGGCATATAAAAATTTTATATGACAACTTTCTATACAAAAAGTTTTTTGGGATTGCCCAGCCTAAAGGCTGGTACGCAATTCATCCAACCGCTAAAGCGTGTTGGTTTTCTTGCTCAATCCTTTTCTAGGATTTTGTCCATGAACTTTTTTTGTGTGTTTAGGGATTGTCGTTACCTCCACCACTTATTCGTTTAAGTAGAACACTATTAAGGTTTCGTACTCACTAGAGAATCGTTATCGTTCACTTTCTGGATATTTGTAATTGGATACGATTTTATTTCCTCAATTATTTGCAAGTTAAGAGAATTAAATTCCACGTTACAACGAAGATGTAGAAGGCTACAAGAACGATTAGTATTCCCAGAAATACTTTCCTGGCAAACGGCCACTCAGTTGGCTTGGCGAATTTTTTGGCAGATGCACACAAAAAACCGAAAAACAGGACCAGTCCCATCTTGATCCAAGCGGAAAGTAAGGTTCCTATCTGTCCCCAAAGATATAAAGTGAAGGGATTAGACTCATAGGCTGGGTTTGTAACCAAAATGTCGATGATGTTAAGCAAAAACAAAAACGAAAACCAAAATTCCAAGGATGATGATTCACGTTCCACTTCTCCTTTCTCCCAGCTGAAAAAGCAACTTGTGCTTGAGAAGATTTTGATACGACTAGATATTTATTTTTTGTAGAATAATCTTCTAGTGTAATCTTCTAGATATCTGTCCGTTGGTTATAGTAGATCAGATCATGATGCTTATTTTCGGATTCTCATCTCCGTGTTTAGCTCGTGTTCAGAAGCTCTTTGAGCATTCTTATTTCCTTTCTAAGTGTTGTGACTTCGCTTTCTAACTCGCTGGCTTTGGCTTCGGCCTTTTTTCTGAGGTCTTCTGTTTCTGTTAGAAGGCTTGATCTTTCGCTTTGTAGGTTTTTGATTTTCTCTCTTAGGTCTCTTAAGGTTTTTATTAGATCCTCCTCCAACTTTTCACCTAATATATTTCTTACATTGATATATGTTATATTTTTATTCTACCCAGTAGCGGTCACCCTCTTGGTAGATGACGCATTGGTGGTTGCAGTGTGGGCAGTTGAAGCTCAGGGCCTGGGTCAGGATGAATTTCTTTTCTAGGAGGCTGGCTTTCTTGCTCTCTAGTTTTTGGATTTTTTCGCGTAGTTTCTTGAGCCTTTGTGCGAGTCCGTCGATGCTTTCCTCCCCAGTCTTTTCCTTTACTTCTTCTTCTATTCGATGTCTCTCTTCTGCCCTGATTCTCCATGCCGTCTTCCTTATCTCTTCTTCTATTCTCTGTTGTTCGCGTCTCCTTATCTCTTCTATCTTGCGTTGCCTTTCTTCTTGCTTGCGTTTCTCCTCTGCTTCTCGGAGGGCTTTCTCCTCAGGCGTTAAGGCTTTATCCCGTTTTTTCTTCGCTATTTTCTTGAGCGCTTTGGCCGCTCTCAAAAAGTCTTCTGGGGTTTCCAGCTTGATGGCTTCCGGTGTGACCCTGGGCAGAACTCTTGCGGCTGCTTCAATGCGCATCTTTTCGACCTCTTCTTCTTGTTGACGGATGATTTTCTTGGTTTCGGTTAGGGTTAGTTTTCTTCTGAGGATCTCCTCAAGAACAGCGAGGGCCTCTTTTAGGTTTCTTCCTATGACGCTTTCGATGGCGGCTATGTGGGAGATGCTTATTTGTTTGGTCCACACGGCGTTTTGGATTTCTTCTGGGAACTTGAACACGTTGAGGTGGGCTAGGACCCAGTGGAAGTCTACGTTGAGCTCTTTGCTGATTTCCCATGGGGTCATGCCTTCTTCTTGGAGCTTTTTGAAGTATCTGGCTTCCTCTTCGACTGTGTAGTTTTCTCGGATCTTGTTGAGCTTGTATACGGATCGCCTTGCCTTTGTGTCGTCTATCTCGATGATTCGGACGGGGACGGTTTTCCACTCGAGCTCTTTGAGGGCCCTCAACCTTCTCTCGCCGTCGATCAACTCATAGAATTCGCCTTGCTCGCGGACCACGAGGTCGCTGAGGAGCCCGTCCCTCTCTATCTCCAGCTTTAGCTCATCTATGTTAAAGAGGAGCCTAGGCTGGTAGGGGCTTGGCCGAATTAGGTCTATTTCTACCTCCATTTGCTTTCCTCCCTTAATTTCTGAATGTTGAGTTTTAAACTTCTTGGTGTTATTTCTATTCGGGTATTAACCTTCTTCTGGATCATTTGAAATCATACAAGTTTACCTAAAATGAGAAAGATTTCACTCAGTCCACGGCTCGTGCTTCGATGTAGTAAACAAGGGTGCTATTGACCCACCCCTCCGCGATTAGCCTCTTCTCATAGCCGCTTTTGACGGTTCCAGTTGTAAGTGCGTGTTCTCCAGCACGCAACACTCCTTTCCCAGTCCACAATACTCCGATCTTGTTTGTCTTGTTGGCTTCATCGATCAGCCAGTAGTTGAACGGGAGTTTAATTTCTGGGATAGTCACGACTCCATCAATGATGCCTTCAACCTCAACCAGCTTGTTCTCCCATGCAGATGGGTTGGCTAGGATTCCGAAGATGGTTGCTTTAGTGGGACTTGGGGTGCTGGGCTGTTGGCTGACCATGATCAAACCTATTGCTATTATTGTGAAAATAAGCGAAGTCACCGCAATTTTCTTTGCTGGCAACAACGCTGAATCCCAAAGTGGTAAATAGAAGCCGATTATTAAACATTTTTTATGAGGGGGAGATGCCTTAACCAGCGCGGTGATGCCGCCAACTTCCTTCGCTGCCTGTACAGGATGGCTATAACAAGAGCAGTTACTAGTGCAACTATGGTTCCAAAGGGTAGCTCAGGTATGTAAACGGGCGGATCCGCTTCCCCCGCAGTTAGACCCACACTCACGTCGAAGAAATAGTCGCCAGAACCGTAGTAGGAAGCGACTCTCACCCTGTAAGTTCCCGTCTTTGTGATGGACACAGTGATCGTCTCTTGTCTCTTAGTGCCCTCAGATGATCCGATCTTTATACCATCTGGATCGTATAAGTAGAGGTCAAAATCGGGTTCGGTGCCGATGGGAAATAGTGGTCTCCAATCCGGTATAATCAGAGTTATTGCGAAGGGATAGCTTGCGTCATCAACGGTAAAATACCAATCATCGCTATCCTCTGTGCCAACTAAATTACCTTCTTTGTACGCGTGCCCTGGCACCGTGGGCCCGCTTCCCGTATAGCCACCGGTCTTCCTGACAGCTTCATACGAGTCTAGGCGGCCATAGCCGTAGTCGATATCCGCTTCTCCTTTCGGACCCCAGTCCACGGCCATAGCCATGTTTTTCACATCGGTTGGGGTTAAAGAGGGATTTGCGTGCAACATGAGTGCCACCGTACCAGCCATGAAAGGGGATGACATGCTCGTACCACTATAGGTTACATAGCCGTTAGTTGTACCAGCGTCTGCTGCGGTGATGCTGACCCCGGGGGCACAAAGGTCTGGTTTGATTCTTTCGTCGGCTGTGGGTCCCCTGCTAGAATAGATCCACAAATAGAATCCTAGCTTGCCTACATCCGCCATCGCGCCTACTGTGATGGCTTTCTCTGCGGCAGCGGGAGAGCCGATCGTGTATTTCTCGGGGCCTTCGTTTCCCGCTGATACGGTAACGACGATTCCGGCGTCGAAGGCTGCGTTTACTAGAGTCGATGTGGAATCTGTGCCGTCAGAGCTTCCACTTATGCCGAGACTGATGTTAAGGATTTCGATGCCGAGCGTTGCTTTGTTATCAATGACCCACTGAATGCCTGCATTCACGTCACTAACTGTTCCTGTACCCTTTTTGTTCAGCACTTTCACGCCAACGAGCGCGGCGCCTGGCGCAACTCCTTTGTAGGCGGCGTTGCCTTCACCGGTGCCTGCAGCGATCGAGGATACATGGGTCCCGTGGCCTTCGTCATCGTACGGGTTTGGTTGGTTGTTAACGAAATCCTTCCATCCAATAACTTTGCCCCCGTCGAGATCAACGTGATTTACGTCAATGCCTGTGTCTAAGATGGCGATGACTACGTCGTCCTTCGAGTAGGTGGCTGAACCATCCGCGTTTCCATCCACGCCGAACTCAGTTACTGCCTTATCGACGCCGAACCAGTAGGTGGCATCGTCCAGCATGATGTGAACTAAAGCGTCGTATTCGACCTGTTTGATAATTGGAATGTTTGTTAAAGCCTGTATCTGACCCCTAGTTAAGTTAGCCGCCATTCCAGGCAGGCTTGCGTACGTGCATTTGACATCAAAGGATCCGATTTTCTCGGTTAACCGTGCGACTCCGATCTCCGGTTGCACATCGTCGAAAACCACAATCACCGGGATGATGGCGTTCTTTGTTTTATTTGCCAAAATGTCATCTAAGGAGTCGAAAATCTTGTTTTTATTATGGTCTGCTTCATGGAAGTCTACGGGGCCGTTGTTGGAAGTTGTGGTTTTGACGTTTACTGCTGATTGAGGGATTATGCATATGGTCAAGCTTGTTACAACGAGGATAAGCAAGGCGGTCTTTATTTTTCTAGGCGGCAAAAGGGGTTTAATCAGCTGTCTAAGGTCTATTTTTGAGCCAGGGCGCTTCGAGATCCAATCGGTTATCGCGAGGTACATGACTACTCCCGCTGTAAAGAGGACCCATCCTCCGAGGGTGTGGAAGGTGTTGAGGGCTGCCGCGACCCCGTACTCGTAGGCTATCAGCAGGATAGCGATTACCCTGAGAACGTTGAGCACTGGCATGAGGAGTAGCCCTAGGGCGAAGCTGAGGCCTTTGTACACCAGCGAAGGTTTTTCGGTGATCAGCGCTAGGAAGACGGCGAAGGCCACATAGCCGATGACCTGCTGGGCACCCATGCATGGCACGTCGATCATAAACGGCGCGGTCTCACCCATTTTTGTTGTCACCGTGAATATGGGCAGCGGATTTTCGGCATATGAGAAGGGTATGCCTAGAATTGTGAGCCCTAGATGGCTCAGCTTGCCCGTTAAGATGGAGAGGGTTGTTCCGTGGGAGTATAGGACCTCGATGTCGATTGGATACATGAACAGTAAGTATAGAAACGCGGGAAGGGAGACGGAGAGTGAGGCCGTGCCGTAGAAGAGGATGGTTACGCCGAGGAGGTAGAGGATGAGGGAGGTCATGGCGGTTATGGATAGGCCTGCTAGAAGCCGGACGCAGACAGCCACAGAAATTATCAGTGCCCCTATGATTGTTGAATCTTGGCTTTGAGAGATTTTTATGGGTCGATCCTTCAGCCTTTTGTGTATGATGTAGGCTGTTGCTATGGGAATGATTAGCCCGTGGTTTGCCCAGGGGTTGTGGAGATACTCGCTAAACAGCCAAGTAAAGAGTGGCAAATAGATGATGGTGGCGCTTAGGAGGATAAGTGCCGCTGTTTGCGTCTCTCTAGTGCTCAGCGATCGTTTGATGGTTCTCATCTTTTTCGCCTAGGGTTTCGGGGCCGATTATGAGGGATGTTAACAGTGTGAGGGTGATCTCTTGGGCGAATTCTAAGGCGGCTTGCCTAGCTTCGTCCTTGATGGCTGGAGTTGGGACATGTGCTTGGATCTCTATGAAGTATGCTTGGTCTACCGTGTTTTTCTGGTAGGTGATGACGTAGTAGAAAGCCTGCATCCACCCTTCCATTGTCTCGGGGTTTTGGGTGAACCATAGGTTTATGGGAAGTGAGAGGTCTTCAACGGGCTCGATGTTAACGATCTCCTTAGAAATTGACGTATATCCCTGCAGCCCGTAGCAGTATGCGAGTCCATGTGCCAGTTTTCTTTCCGAGTCGGTTCGCATGATGGAGACGTAGACAAGCGTGTCTTTATGGTTGGTGTAGCGGAAGAAAACTAGGGATTCTGCTCCATAAGCTTGCTTGACATAGGCCCACCTATTTGAGATGTCTGCTTTATCCCAGCCTTCAATAGAGGGCGTCACGCTTTCAAGATTAGGGTGATTGAAGGCGTGGTATGTCCAGTGTAAGATGATGCGGCGATCTGTGGCTGTGGGGGAAACGTCGAAGAACATTTGATGGAGGGTGAAGGTTGGACTTATGTCGGCTATTACAATCCAAGCTGTTAGGAATAGGATGGAGAGAAATTTCCACTTGAAGAGCTCCTTTCTCTCAGTAGAGTTTTTCACCGTATAACCTCTCTTGGCGCGGGCATCGATCTTTAGAAGAATAGGACTAGGGTGTATAGGACGACGTTTCCGAAGCCGTGGGCGATGATCGGAGTGATGAGACTATTTGTCTTGTAGCAGAGGAGGCCGAAGGCGACTCCGGCGGCGTAGGCGAAAATGATTTCCACGGGGTTTAGCCAGCCTAGGTGCATGAGGGCGAAAATGAGAGAGACTATGCTAATGGCTTGCCATGGAGGAAGCATGTCCTCTAGGGTCCTTTGCAGGAGTCCTCTGAAGAGAAACTCCTCAGTGATTCCCACGAACACCATCATCACAACCACGAGATAGATTAGGGTTTGAATGAGGCTCATGGTGACGGGGAGAGTCGGCCTCAGGACGAAGTACTCAATAAAGCCCAGGACATAGCCGGTTAGGAGTCCAGCTAAGACTTGGGTGAGAATCGGCGTCTCTCCACTAGCCAGCCTCATGTAATTAAGGTCTATTCTCCTGTAGCCGACGTAGAGAATACACGCGATTAAGACTAGGGTGTAGATGGCGGGGAGCAGGGTTGGGGAGGCTAGGAAGCTCATGGGGAACGAAGAGAGGACCACGCGGCTGGCGAAGACTAGGCCGCTCACCTCCAGGAACCGCTGCACCCTTACTTCACCCCTGCCCAGGACCGCCCCTGATAGAGGCAGGAAAAGGAGGGCTAGGAGGGCTAGCGCTAGCCCTATTGTGGCGTAAATGCTGTTCAGCAGGAGCTCCTCAACGAGAACTAGAAGTGTCACGGGTGTCAGAAGGAGTGGCGGGTCCTTCCAGATTTTTCGTATGCTGCCACAGGGGAGAGCTTCTGCTTTGGTGCGGGAAGAGCCCCTCTCTATATTAGTGCATGGACGAGCTTCCCTGGTTCGCTTGGGGATGTGTGACGTGATCAACCCTATGATGGTGAACACGGTTGCCGAGATCAGGAGGAGCATGTATGTGTAGCCGATGAAGACGTGTAGGAGTGCGTACTGTAGGAAGAAAACTAGGATGGAGAGGAGAGCCACGATGGTGGTCCCTTCGGCTTGGAAAGTGAGGCTCTTCCACATAAGTAACACAACCGCGGCAGAAAGAAGAACAAAGGCGAAAACGCTCGAAACCGAGGCCCTTACCACGAATGGCTGGCTCCCAAGAACATCTCCTGCCCGAATAGACAAGAACAAGAAGACGAAGTGAAGAGAAAGAAGCAGGATTGAAAGGAGGTAAACGCGTCTAGAAACTACGTGAATGATTTTACCTAAATAGCCTTTTACCAAGGCCACGCTCAGAGTTAAAAGTATTACACCTATTAGAAAATAGTGGATTACCTTCATGCCTATTCCTAGACTGATGGCCTCGCCGGTTCTGGAACCAAAGAAAATCAAGGCGAGGCTTTTGCCCCACGTGGTTATGTCATACCACGTTAACCAGCCAACCCAGACCAGAGTATACAATCCGACAGCTACTAGGACTAAACCGATCAAATTCGTTAAGAGGTGGCTAAGATTTTCCGAAGATATACCTCTCATAGAAATGAGAACCTTTTTTTGGGGGGTTCTATGCGGTAATAATCAGCCAGACCTTGAACGCCACAAAAATTAGGAACAAGACCACTAGAAGGGCGGCGATGGTTGTCCAGCTTTCTCTGATTTCAACTAGGGTTTTCTTTACTCCGCCGTAGGTGGGGTCTGTGAGCTCTAGGTAGACTAGGAGGCCGATGCAGATGAGGCTGACGTAGAGCTGGGCTGTGGCTAGGGCCTCGCTGTATATGGCGATCATGGTTGTAGTGCCTAGCAGGGAGGAGCCTAGCACCGAAGATAGGACCGTGGTGCCCAGCACGGTGGTGCCTAGTACGATTGTTCCTAGGGTCGTGGATAGGCCGGAAAGCGTTGGAGAGGCTTCAAGAAAGCCGACAGCTAGGATGAGGGCTAGATAAGCGCCGAGTAGAGCGATCAGCGTTTTGTTCAACTTCATTGCATTATTGTGTTGAGATAATGTTCACATAAAGTTTATCGTGGCTTTCAGAAGGCTTTCGTGGGTTTTTGGGGTTATGTGGGGGGCGTTTGCATATGTGTCTTGGTAAATGTTCTCGGTTTCTTTTTCTCTGGTTTGCTAGGAACTTAGCAAAAATGGTTTATGGATATTTATGTGTGTGGGGAAATGAGGGGCCATATCTTACGCGAGAGAAATGGTGAACGTCGCTTTGTTCGAGGCGGTTTCACTTTTGGGGTAAGATAGAGAGGAGCTTGGCCTCATAGGTTAACACTGGTCTAACTAGGGGCCATAGGGTCTTGATTCTGCTGAGGATGAGGTTGAGGTTTTCGAGGTCGGTGTGGGTGATGGCGCCTGTGAGGGGGGTGAGGGTGAGGTAGGTGAGGAGGAAGAGGGAGCCGCTGGTTAGGACGTTGAGGAGACCGTTGAGGGGTGAGATATGGAGGAATGCGAGCACTGGTATGGCGGAAAGGAGCGATGCGAAGTATATTCTTAGCGACGCTTTGAGGTTAACCTCGACTTTTTTGGTTGCGATTCCTAATCCGTAGGCTAGGGAGAGAAGGCTTGAGACCAAGAGTGTGGCGATTAGACCGGGGACTCCGTGAGTCATGGTGAGGATGGGGGCCAGCGGAAGGAAGACGAGTAGGTTGATCAGGTTGGATTTGAGGATGACCCTGGTTTCACCTATTCCGCTGAATAGGTGACCGAGAACGAGGGAGCCTGCGCCAGCGTATAGGAATGTTAGAATGTAGAGCTGGAGGAAGAATGGAGCTGAACCATAGCTGTACCCATAGAGTGTGTATACGATGTCCTTGGACAAGATGGCCACGATTATCGTGGCTGGGATGATGAGCAAGGCTGTGTATTTCACGGACAGCCTAAAGATGCGCCTGAGCTCACCGCTGTTGGGGTCGACCTTCGAGAAGGCTGGAAAGAGCACCCCTAAGGGAAAGATCAAGACGCTTATCAAGGATGATAGGGCTGTGGCAATGTTGAAGTTGCCGATCTCAGCGTTGGAGGCAAAAAAGGCTAGTATAATGTTTTGATACTGTCCTAGGAACAAGCCCAGCAAAGTTGAGACGTATAGGGGGAAGCCATAGCTCAGCATGACCTTAAGGCTACTCGAAAAGTTGCCGCTGGAGGGCTTGCCAAGGCTTCTATAATGCTTTAGGAGGATTAGACTTCCTGCAAGGCCCGCGACCATGTAGCTTGTGACATGGCCTATTAAGGCGCCCACTAGGCTGAAGCCCAAGATCACGAGCATGGGCGATAGAGCCGTCTTTACGATGGCCTGAACGTTCATGATAAGGGCGTTGCCCTCCATTTTGTCTAGGCCAATGAAGGACGAGGTTAAGGTCGTGAAAAGGGTTTGGAATAGACTTAAAAGTGATGTTAGCTTGATGAGGAATCCCATTCCAGGCCTATTTAGGATATAGGTTGCGAGGGCATCTGAGAAGATGAGGCAGATCGCAGACATGGCTATGCCTGTTACGAGCTTAAAGAGGAAACCAGACCTTAGCATGTTTGCTGCAAGCTGATCTTTGTCCTCTGTCCTCAGCTTAGCTGAAAATCTTGTTAAGGCTGGGTTCACGCCGAGGTCTATGAGGCCTGCGAGGATGGAGGGCACGACAAGGGAGAGGGCGTATAAGCCGTAGTTTTCGGGTCCCAGAAGCTTTGCGACGATGATGGAGCCTATGGCAAGTATAAGGAGGGACAGGGCGTTCCCGGTGAAGAGGAAGAACCCTCCCCGGACAGAATCTTCAGCTATCTCGACGAGCTTATCAGACAAGCTAAGGAAAACCGCCTTCAGGTAAAAAGTCCTTATGTTGTCGCGATTGTTGCGTTAAACCATATTTGAAGCCACGCGGTCCTGCGCTGTCCTTGGGTTTTCCAGCCGAAGATGGGGTTTTTGGTTTCCTTGTCTAGGGTCCATAGCTCGAAGATGATTCTGAAGTTGTGGCCATTGTTCGCTCCTATGTCTTGTATCGTGATGGTTTTGTTGTTAATGTTTAGGGTTAGGGACGCTGTTTCACTCTTCGTTTCTACGTTCACGATTTTCCATGTGAATGGGGTTTCCCATGTTTCGTTGTCTAGGAGTATTCTTCTGAATTCGATGAGGGTTGGTAGGTTTGCTGGGGTTGTGCTGGTTTCGTTGGGTGGTTGTGAGGTTTGGCTTCCCAATTTCGCCTTTATGATGACGTATTCTACTGAACCCATGAAGTTGGTTACGCCCAGGAACCATTTGACCGATGTATCCAATGGGATCGTTGAGTTGTCGTTGGGATAGTATTTCTCAGCCATTTTGGTTTCGCCTAGGATATAGAGCTGGAAGAATTGTTCCTTGGGTCTGGGTGTGATGGATACGTATGCTATGGTGGAGTACATGAGGATAGAGACGATGAAGATGGTGAGGAAGTGCTTCCTATCCTCCGAGATCTTAAGCATCCCTACTTCTTCTCCTTTTTCTTTTTTCTCGTGATGGTCATGTTGAGGAGTTTTCTGTGCTCACGCTTCAGGTACCATTCATATCCTCTCATCGTAACAAGGGCGGTCAAGAGGGATGCCACAGGTACTAGAGACCAGCTAAGCACCTGTGTCTGGAAGGCTCTCTGCGACGAGGCTTCTAGGGTGGATTCTGCTTCACTTTTCGCTCTCTGGATTAATGAGAGGGCTTTTCCTGCAGAGGTATCAGCCTCTGCTATCCTTCCCTCAGACACGTATTGTTTTGCTTCTTCCAGCAGCCTCAGGGCTTCGTTTAGCTGAGCCGTTATAGACTCTGTCGAGGCAGAATCAGCGGTCCACTTTACGTTGTCTAGGACGCGAAGGGTTTCAGTGAGCTCCCTCTCAGCTTGTTCTATGAAAGTTTCGGGTGCGGATGCGCTGGTTCGTATAAAGACTGTTATGGTGAGTGTGAGGAGGATAGTCGTTAGGATAATTATACTAGTTTTTCTCATTGCCTCTGACCCTTTTTGAAGCCATAGTATGTTTAATGTGGAAATTTTTGCCCAAGGTGAACTTTCTGTGTGTTGCTAGGAGGGACATGGTTAGGGTGAATATGGTTAGGCTGATTATGATGGGGTTGAGTCTTATGCCCCATGGGGTGTAGTTGAGGAGGAGGCCGATTAGGGGTGTGACGGCGAGGCTTAGGCCTATGCTTAAGGCGAGTCTTTCGATTCCATCTAGGTCATTTCTCTTTGGGAAAAGGGCTTCTATCAGTGTGTAGCCTGGGAGGAATAGGATGAAGAGGGAGCCGAGGACCCACCTTGCAATCATTAAGGGGTAGATAGATGGAATAAGGTATATGGTTGCTGAGGTGGCGACGGAAGCCAAGAAAACCATGTAGAGCCAAGAGTTGTAATCAGCGTTCCTTAGGTATTGAACAAAGCTGTAGTGGGCGGGTATATTGTGGTTTAGCTCGATTTTTTCCTTGTCTTCAAGCCTTTTTACCGCCTCTAAAATCTCTGCTTCTGTAAACTTCTCTCCGAGCAAGACAATTACCTCCTTAACGTTACTCGCCTTCCCCTCATCGGTAGCTTTCAAGATCAGGTCTTCGATAGTCATTAAAATGACTCCCGGAAAAGCGTTTCAAAACCTAAAGTGAACATTTTGAGTCTTAGTTGCTAGGTTGTTGGCCGAGACCTATGGCTGTAAACCTGACTTTGTCCTTGAACTCGTTTGGGTCGTATATTCGCCTTCCGTCAATGACGACCGGGTTCCTCATGTGCTCGGAGAAGTCCTCTGGCTTAAGCTCTTTAAATTCTTCCCACTCGGTTGCGATTATGCAGCAGTCTGCGCCCCCGATGCACTTGATAGCTGATGGAGCATATTCGATCCCATCCTTAAAGATTTTCTTGGCGTTGTTTGTGGCTGCTGGGTCATAGGCGACGATGTTGGCCCCCTCTTTGAGGAGCATGTTGATTATTCTTATGGATGTGGCTTCGCGCATGTCATCGGTGTTGGACTTGAAGGCTAAGCCTAGGATGGCGATTCGCTTACCCTGTAAGTCGCCTAGGTGCTTCTTGGCTAATTCAACGGCTCGGTATGGCTGGGTGTTGTTCACGTCCTCAACGGCATTAAAGAGCGCTGGACTATAGCCTAAGCCCTCGGAAAAGGCGATGAGAGCCTTAACGTCTTTGGGTAGGCAAGATCCTCCGTAGCCCCATCCAGCGTTTAAGAATAAGGGTCCGATTCTCTTATCCAGTCCTATGGCTTTGGCTACCACTGTTACGTCTGCTCCTGGGATTTTCTCGCAGATGTTGGCGATCTGGTTGATGAAGCCGATCTTCGTGGCGAGGAAGGCGTTATTAGCGTATTTGATGAGCTCGGCTGTTGGAAGGTTTGTTCTGATGAGGGGAGGCATCTCTTCCCCGTAAAAGTCTTGATATAGAGCCTCTAGAACGTCGCCGGACTTTTTATCATACTCACCAATGATGATGCGGTCCGGGTGTAGGGTGTCGTAAAGGGCGGACCCTTCACGTAGGAACTCAGGGTTCATACACAGTCCGAAGTCCATACCGCACTTCTTGTTTGAGTGCTTTTCTAGGATGGTTTTGACTACGTTTTGTGTGGTGCCTGGCACAACGGTGCTCTTCACCACGACCAAATGATACGTGTCTTTTTTCTTTAAGGCTTCCCCAATTTCGCGAGCTGAGCCCTTAATGTATCGTAGGTCGACGCTTCCATCGGGCTTGGTTGGGGTTCCCACAGCTATGAAGGTGATTCCCATGTTCAGGATGGCTTCCTCTCGATCTAGCACACATCTCAGAAAGCCGTCTTTCACAACCCTTTGCATCGATTCTTCTAGGCCCGGTTCATAGAAAGGGGGAACACCCCTCTTTATCGAATCTGCCTTTTCTGGATCATGAGTTGAAGTGATAACCTTGTAGCCTTTGCTGGCGAACCCAACGGCCGTGCATAGGCCAACGTATCCGGTTCCAACAATTGAGATCCGGTATGGGACCATGGGGTGAACTACCCTACCTTGAAGGGTGAGGGCTTCCCGCTTCAACGATAACGCTTGCTGGCACTGCCAGTAGAGGCTTTATCTTCACAGGCACAAAGGGTCGTCCCAACCCCGCTAAACCCCGCTCCAAAATGTTGAGCGAAGCATTGTAGTCCCTGTCCAGATCGCCATGCTTGTACTCTCGGCTTGTGCCTCTTGGATCTACCTTCACAAGTGTTCTACCAGCGTTTTCAGCTTTGTAGGACAACATTGCGAAGACTAAGCACTCTGCTGCTCCTCCACATACTTCTTCAACACATCAAGATTTACCTGACCAGTGCTCGCAAGAAAATAGGAATTCGACCAAAAAGAGCCACCCCATAACCGTTCTTTCAGTTGAGGAAACTCTTTACGCATGAGTCTTGCAGTCACTCCTTTCAGAGAGCTTTCCGTCGATACTTGATAACCAGCGCTAAATGGGTACTGGAGCGAAAACACTGCGTGTGACGATTTGTCCAGCTTATAGCGCATTGGGGTACACAAAGCGGTCAGACCTCATAACCGGCTTCGCGAAGGCTTTCTACAACTTGGAAGGGAATGTTCTCGTCGGCGATGAATTTGAGGGTCATGAGGTTTCACTAAGGTCGTGACCTCTCCATTAAGCCGGCTTGAAAACCTAGCGCAGAATCTTGATTGTACGATTTTCATTAAGTAGCTCGATAAGCTTTTTGACCAGTTCCTTGGGAACAGTTGGGTACTGCTCGTGTATGCGCTCAACGCTGTAACCCATATCCCATAGCTCTAAGATGTATTGAGCCGGGACGCGGGTCCCTCTAATAACGGGCTTTCCTCCGCACACGGCAGGGTCAGAGACTATCAGGTAATCCTCAGACAAGGCGCTCACCTCAAAGTGTATTATGATGCATCTTTAAAAAGCTTTACAATCTGAGCTTGAACCATTGTATGGTTTTGTTGAGGCCTTCTTCGAGGGGGACTTTTGGTTGCCAGTTTAGTAGGTGCTTGGCTTTGTTGATGTCTGGGCATCTTCTCCTTGGGTCTTCAGGTGGTAGGGGCTGGAAGACTATCTTTGATTTGCTTCCCGTGAGCTTTCGTATGGTCTCTGCTAGCTGTAGGATTTTGATCTCGCCGGTGTTGCCGATGTTGAGGACTTCTCCTTCAGCCTCCTTATTGGCTAGTGCTTTGAGGATGGCGAGGACGGTGTCTGTGATGTAGCAGAAGGATCGGGATTGTGTTCCATCGCCGTAAACGGTTAGGGGCTGGTTTTGGAGGGCTTGGAGGATGAACCTTGAGATGGCTCGGCCGTAGACGCCGTCTGCTCTTAGGCGCGGTCCATAGCAGTTGAACACCCTGATAATTCTGGTGTCCAAGCCGAATTCCCTGTGGTAGGCTGTGAAGAGGGCTTCTGCGAACCGTTTGCCTTCGTCGTAGCCTGATCTTGGTCCTACGGGGTTGACGTTTCCCCAGTAAGATTCGGGAGTTGGGAACACTTGGGCATCTCCGTAGACCTCTGAAGTGGATGTGAAGAGCAGGGTTGCGTTGGATTTGAGGGCTTGTTCGACAACTTTGAAGCTTCCCAGCGAGTTTACCTTAAGGGTTTCGATGAGGTGTTGCTGGTGTTCTTCTGGCGATGCTCGGCTTGCCAGGTGGAGGATGAGGTCAAACTTTCCAACATTGTCGTCGATAGATTCGACGTCTTGCTTGATGAGGTTGAAGCCTTTCTCGTTCAGCAGGTGTATAATGTTCTCGTTTAAGCCTGTGGAGAAGTTGTCTAAACAGGTGACGTTCGCTCCGGCTTTAACCAAAACATCGCAGAGCCAGCTACCCAGGAAGCCTGCCCCGCCTGTTATCAGGACCCCTTTTCCCTCGAAGATGTTGGGGTCTAGTTTCTGCAGGATAATGTTGATGTCTTTTTTTATGACGTGGTCTAGCATGGGTGGAGAAATGAGAGGTTACTTTGTGAGGCTCTCTATGGTTTTTAGGTATTCTTCGGTTTTCTTGAGCTCGTCTTTGATGTCCTCTGGGTCTAGGGCCCCTTCATGGAAGCCTAGTATATGCAGTTTGTAGGCTCTTGCGTAGAATTTGTCGTCAATTCCTAATTCAGCGAGCTTGGGTTTCTTGGCTATGAGGGTTCGTAGCATGTTTTTCCTCTCCTTGTAGCTGGAAGGCTTGCCTATTCCGCTTGCTACGAGGCTAGGTCTGTGGTAAGGATTACGGCTAGCCACGCCTTCTCACCAGCGTCCCTAAGTAGGAGAGGGTCCCGTTTCTCCTCAAACTTCTTGTACTCTTCATGAGCATAGGCTAAGGCCTTGAATGCTTCATTGACGGCCATTTCAGCACCACAAGTCTTTAAGCGAGTCAGCCATAAAAATTCTTCGAAACATTAGGGATTTATCGTTGTGGTTAAACATTGGGCTCGCTTTTAAAGTGCTTGTATGATAGTCTTTGGGCCTCCCAGTAGGTTTCGGGGGTTCCTATGTCTAGCCTGATGTCGTCGTCGTTGAGCTTGATGGCTTGGACGTTGAATCCCCAGTCGATGAGTTTCTGTATGCCGTCGGTGAGCTGGACTTCGCCTCCCTTTCCTGGGGGTGTGACTTCTAGGGCTCTGAATAGTATGGGTGTGAACACGTAGATGGGCATGATAGCTAGGTTTGTGGTGGGCTTTTCGGGTTTCTCAACCACTCTGGTGACCTTGTAGCCTTCGTCTGTTTCTTTTCCTTCGATGATTCCGTATGGTCTGGGGTCAGGGACCTCTTGTGTGAGGAGGGTGGCGTCGTCTTTGAGCTTTCGGTGGGTGTTGACGAGGCGGGTTAGGTGGCTGTTTTTGTTGGAGATGATGTAGGTGTCTCCGGCGTGGACTAGGAATTCGTCTGCTCCTACGAAGGGTCTGGCGAGGAGGACGGCGTGGCCGAAGCCCTTGGGCTGGGGCTGGTTGACCCAGATGATGGTGGATTCCCCGAGTTTTCTGTAGAAGGATTGGAGGTCTGATGCTTGGCTGTTCTTGCCGATGTTGTTTAGGCGCTCCACGTACTCGAAATCGGGGGTGAAGTGGTCTTCGATTGCTCTTTTCCCCCTTCCAACGATGAAGCAGTATTCTCGAATGCCCGCGTCGAAGAGCTGTTCAAAGACAAGCTGCACCAAGGGCTTAATGCTCAGATCCCCGTTTGTGTTCCTGCAGAAGACTGGGAGCATTTCCTTGGGCTGCTCCTTTGTGGCTGAGAGGAGCCTGGTGCCCAGCCCCGCCGCCGGTATGACGACCTTCCTAATCACAAACCAGCGCCTATCTCACGGTTTCACAATTTGGTGAATAGGTGCCTTTTTTGTTTTCAGTTTTTGATGCAGTCACACTATTTCACACCTACACGCTATAAGCGTGCATGCAAGCAGAGAATCAAACTACAGCCACTAGATTTTCAGCTTTCTAAGGATGTTAACGTATTCTTCAACCATTCTTTCTATCATCATCGGTTCTATCCGCATATGTTTTTGGATGTTTTCTGGTGATGTAGGTGCTATCGTTCTCTTCTTGGATAACCATTTATTCCAAACACCCGTTTTTCGTTAACAACTAGGGCTGAGGTTATGGTTTCCGTATCTTCATTAAAATATAGGTCAATGTAGACATTATGTGCTAGGTTTATCCTAAGCTTAATGGCCGCTTGGACTTTTCCCCGGTCCGATGTTTATTGCTTGGTAGTTGGCTGAGCTTCTCTCTAGGGCTAGTAGATTCGCCATGGCTACGTCTCTTACATGTACGAAGTCTCTTAGCTGTTTTCCGTTCTCGAGGATATATGGGGGCTTGTTGTTTGGTATGTGACTTAGGAAGATGGCACGGAAGGCAAACATGATGTGTCTTTAGAGCAACATGAGAGAGGTGAATTATCTTTATCGGCTTCCAACTATATTTTTAATGATTTGGCTAAATTTTAGAGCTATCGCGCCCCAATCATAGGATTTCAATCTATGCCAAGGAATGTCTATTTTTTCCAGCTCTAAAGTTTGTAGAATTCTTTTAGATAAGTCTTCAACGTTGTCTTCAGCTAGGAAAACATTCGAAAAGCCTAACCTCTTAACCTCTTCTAATTTTGTTGATACGACTGGTATTCCAGCTGCTGTGTATTCAAAGATCTTAATAGGGCATGCGTTGTCCGTAAATTGGCATTTATCGAACGGAACTACACCTATGTCGAAACTCTTAATGATACCAGGGATCTTATTCCTTGGTATCCTACCCAAAAAAATGATATATTGTTCCAATTTTCTCCTTTTAACATAGCGCATGGCATCCCCTATTTGGTCCCCCCCTCCGACTATAACATACTTTAAATTCTTTGTGCTTCTTGTGACAATCGGTATGGTCATAAGAAGTCTGAGAAGTCCAGAAAATCTCCCGAAGTTTCCTACATAACCGATTATCTTAGGATCACCCTTGAAATAGGCCGCTCTTTTGGCTTCCCTAAATTTCTTAACGTCCACACCATTGGGTATTAGAACAACGTTCTTGTTGATTCTCTCAGCTTCTCTATAAAGGCCGTGTGAAATGGTGCAGATAAGGTCACTTCTTTCAAGAAGCGTTGATACCTTTTGCCCGATTTCATTTGCTAATTCTATAGATTTCAGGATGTCACGGAAATATGCAGTATGATCATCGATGTAATCGAAGATCACAGGTGCTTGATGAAAAGGAGTTATGAACTCACAGTTACTCGTCACAATGATATCTATGCTTTGTTCTTTTACCAATTCAATTATTTTTTTTCTAGAAAGCCTTTCGTTCAACCTGCGAAGTATTTTAGAATATCTCAGAGGGAAAATTTGGGCTTTTCCTAAGTGATGAATTATGAGATGTTTGGTACGAGTACTATAGAACCTAAATGAATCAATCTGCTTGAAGATATTTACAAATTCTGTTGGGGACCGAAAAACCGTAAAATCTGTGATGTGCATTTGGTATTCATTTGCCAACCGTTCGATTAGGAAATGAGCGCGTTGCACAACGTTGAAGCTATCATGCAATACCCATAAAATCTTTATCCTTTTCACACGCCCTCACCCTTTTCGGACATAAGCTAAACCAAGATTTCTACTATTTTCCCTACTTTTTACTTTCCGTATGGCGTGAACCCTAAAGGAACCCGGTGAAAATCTGGGGAATGTATGAATGCCAGATCTTCTCCTCTACCCCTTCTGCGCGTGTGAAACCCTTGAGAGGCGTAACAACAAAACAGTCTTCCTAATCATAGCCTTTGACATCATCTTCCACCCCTGAAGCCATGCATGTATACAGAAGTTGACGCCGCAGTACATAGCTGCAGTTGTTGGTGTTGGGCGGTTCATGTGTCAAATAGACAAGTACGTAAATTGTTACAACCCTAGGCTATTTTCGTTCAAGGTAACCCGATATCGTTAGATGCTGGTTGCTAACGATTTCCCTCGCTCTAATAATGAACTCCGTACCATTGACTCGAGGTAAGAGGATATCTATGAAAGCGAGTATCCATCGAAAGATCGAGAAAAGAACGTAGATTAATGAATGCTGCTTTGCGCCTCTATTAGAGTTATTGTTACATATTTTGGATGCTTCTAGAATGCATACCTCATAGAAAAATTGATATAATAAAGTAGGAGCACATACCATTATATCAACTCCAAATCCCATCTCACGTAGGGTATTAACTAAGCTTCTGAGACGGAATTTATGGTATGCTTTGAAACCGTGCCAAATCTTTCTTTCTAATTCCGAAGGAACTATCAGAAATGGTGTGTGGCTTGGAATATTTAAAACTATGACGCCTTTACCTACCCTCTTGATTTCGTGTAACGCCTTTCTATAGGAAGGTATAAACTGAAGAACACTACTACAGAGGACTTTATCAAAAACTTTGTCCTTAAAAGGTAAGTGTGTTAACGTTGCAACTAGAAAACTAGGTCCGTGGTTTAATCTATCTACTCGCTCGCAGGCCACTTTTATTGCTTCGTAGTTGACATCAACACCGATGACATATCCGCCTAATCGACACGTAATCTGTCCCGAACCGCAGCCTGCATCTAGGACGATTTCACTGTTTTCAGCGTTCAGTAGAGTTAACATATACGGTATCTGTGTTTCTCTATAAGTATCGGACAATAAAATCCACCTTCCCCTAACGATTAGAGGAAGGAAGGAATTTTTGATTAGATTTTTCAAGATAAACATTAGAGAATGTCAGAGCATAAATTAGTAGAAAATCTTTTCGTCACTTGTCACCATAGATGTATCTTGCTCTGGATTAACGTGAGAAAGGAAATTTCTGGAGAATCAGTAAAGTTGACACAGAAAGTTGAGGACAGCAAATTAAGAGCCCTTTCAGATTTCTAATCCATGCAATCTACAATAAACTTCGTGTTGAAGCATTAAGAATCCACGATCTAAAATAGTTCATCTATAATGTTTTCACCTAATTTTCCTGACCTCAATCTCCTTAGTAGGGAAAAAACATGAAGCGAAAACATCGAAACCCACGCGTACAATTTGTTATCTAAATTTCTACACAAGAAAAACTGGCTAAGTTCATTGTAAAATCCCCCATATCCTTGAGCATCGTCTCTTTTCCTACATTGCATGCTTAATAAGAACTCAAGAGATCTCCTAGGATAAAGAAAATTTTCATCGCCAGTAATCCTATGAAGAACTATCCAAAGTCGCATCGCCTGGGCTGTGGCGTCGGTTCTAAATACTTTTCTAATCATTGAATCGCCGTATTTCTCCAGAAGGGCACCATTGCTTCGCCGCGCCTTCATAAGCCACTTTCCCCCTTTGAGGGCAGCGTTAAAGTACCTATTGTAGTGCAGTATGGTGTAAGCATAAAGGATGCCTTCAACGGCGTAGCAGTGACCATGCGTAAATATCCAGTCGTGATTAGGATTAATCTGAAAGGCGCCGGATTTCTTTTGAACGTTTCTAGTCGCCCAATCGCATACCCTTTGCGCGGATTCCTTGTATTTCTCCTCGTTAGTCACGATATATAATTTCAACAATCCAATGGCATTTTTAGCATGCAAACTTCCCTTGTCGCCGAACCATTCATTAATATTTTTGAAACGTCTCGTTCCTTCGTCGTACATGCATTTAAAGGACCCGTCACTGTTTTGGGCTTTGCTTACGAGCCATTCGCCAGCGGCCATTGCTCCTTTGAGGTATTTCGCATTCTGGTTCTCGGTATATAAGTCGACTAAAGAGGAAATACATACCGCTGTGTCAAATGAAAAAAACCTCATCGAAACTTTATCGTTATTGGGATAATATGCAAATGGAAAAGCTCCATTTTTGTGCTGTATCTTTAATAGAAAATTCGCCATATTTTCAGCTTCTCTCAAGAAATCTGTATCCTCTGTCCAGTGATATAAATTTATGAATAATTTTACTCCATAACCAGTGACCTCACTATATATGTAGGGAGCTATTTCACGTTTCCTGGAGTTATAAAAAGCATAAAAACCTCCAATCTGTCCGCTGTATATACGCGACTCTCTAAGCCATCTTATGGCATCGTTAATCACGCTCATGGTCCGAGCCTCCTATTAATTTCGATCTAGATTTTTCATAATCAAACACGTTGCGGCAAAAGGAGTTTACTAACGCGTGTTCAAACGTGGAAACTTATCCTATTAGCCGTAAAAATATTTCGCAGGTTAAGAAGACTTAGGAGGTACGCCGTAAACTTCAAAATTCCCAACAAGAGACACTTCAATCTCGGGTGGAACCCTGCTTTTTGCATGCGTTCAAAAAGCCTGGGGGAAATAGGGTAACACATCTCGAATAGAAAAGCTTTTATCAAGTCCAGACTCCTGTGCCTTCTGATCACGAGAATTAAGCCTGAAGAGTATTTGAGATATCGAAAGAAGAAAGACACAACGTCGCTTGGCACTCTATGGTATATTATGGCATTTGTATTGTAAAAAATTGTGTATCCATTACGAAGGAAACGGTAACTGAAATCTCCATCCTCTGATACAGGGAGGGTCCTATCGAACCCAACCTTTAGTGCCACCTCACGTTTGACCATCAAATTTCCGGTCCCAAACCAAGTGATAGAACAGTCTTTGATTCTTTGTGCATAATATTGGTCGTCCAGTTGGTAAGCACTTTTCACGTAGTTTGCGACAAAACCGCTATCCTCTGGAAACGCTTTGATGGTGCCGATGATTGCATCTACCATTTCTCGATATTTGAACAACTCGGAAAGCCACATTCTATCTGCGAATTGGTCTGCATCACAGAAACATACATATTTTCCTGACGCAGCGCACAAGCCACTTTGCCTAGCGCTCCCCAGTGGTCCGAAATCTTGGACGATCCTCGTGAAATCATACTGGCGCGCGATGTTGACTGTGTTGTCTGTACAGCCATTGTCGACCACGATGACCTCAAATTTACCTTCGAACTTCTGATTTGACAAGGAATCTAGGCAACCTCGAATATTTCTTTCCTCATTGTAGACGGGAATAATGACAGTAATTTCACAAGCGGGTGTCGGTGATTTCATATTTCTTACAGATACCGGGGAAACGTGTTTTGTTTAGGCGTTTTCTGGAGCGAATTTTCTTCCCTTTACCATAGTATAAATCTATCTTCTTCGGGTTTGTGTGAATTTTCTCCCATGTGTGTCTGCTCTTTTCAACCTCTGTAAGTATGAACTTTTTGAACTGCTTTATCATCCTAAATTTGAAAGAAAAGAGGTTCGAAATAGACGGTGCTCTCTCCCTTGATCCACCTGTAGTAATCGGTGCCATTCCTTTTCCTCAGTAGGACGTAGTCTTCGTTTTCTACAAACTGGAGTTTTTTCCCCTTGAAACGACAAACTACCCTAGACACTCTTGTATCAGCCGAAGGAATATTCGCTCTCGTTGGAAGAAGCAACGCCAACGCTCGAAGAGCCTTATCATTCCAACCACATACATGGAGTACATCACGAAATTCTGGAATAATAGGTGGAGAGCGGCATAGTCCTTTATATTCGAAGCCCAAGGCTGTTCTTACTCCTCCAATGGAATCTTGCCCTGATAAAATACACTCAATTAGGTTTTGAATGTACATACGGTAATGGTAGCCTCTTGTTTCCAGCAAATAGAGAGACCTGAGAACGTCTCCAGCGCCGGCTATCCACATAGGATATCTTATGATCTGGTCGTTCGTACGCACACACTGGTACACGCCTATTTTTGTAATCATTCTAGTCAGAAAATCTCCCGCCAAGACTGCCGCATCTAGATACTTTTCACTATTTGTAATTTCAAAGACCTCCAAAAGTGCGGGTATGCACCGGGCTGTATAGAGTGAAAAAGCCAAATGATCATGCAACGTATGTGCAATGCCCATATGCACCACGCCACCATAACTGGCCCTTTTTTTCTCTAAAATCTGGCATCTTACGATAAAATCAGCGGCTGGCGCTATGTACTTATTCAATATCTTGTTTTGGCTGCCCAAGAATCTACTGTATAGAATCAGGGTTTCAATTATTGTTGCACATTTATTCGCTACAGATATCGTTGACCAAGGAGTATCTAAAAATGCTGAAAGTTTTTCAGACCAAAGCAACGGCAGTATAGACTTCTCAATATTAAATCGGGCGGCATTAAAAAAATGAACCCATTGATTGTCATCGCATTGTTTTAGTTTCTCAGAAAGCAACAAAAGGCCCCTATCAACAGCAGCTTCGTGTGGTGTTCCTCCTTCCATTGCACCTCCTTCAAAGGAAGAGTTTCTGAATCTACCATTTGAGAGCTGTGCCTTCAATAGATCCCGCCCTGCTCTTTTAGCTTTGTTCAGCCAAATGTTTCGTTCGGTCTTTTCATACAGGATAAGATAACCCTCAATTATGCCGTCGTATCTCCAATCAAACATGGCTCCAGTAAACAGAAGACTGGAATCCCACCAATGGCTTATAGGTCCTCCGTATCCGTACTTACTTCTCATGGTGTCAAACCATTTGTCCATGTTTGCAATTGCTTTACTTATAGACTTCACCATTCTAACCTTGAACTATCACAAAGAGAATATCTGCAAACCATTTCTCAATGCCAGAACAGAGGTAATTGAGATACGCCTTGTCGAACAAATTATAGTAAATATCCGCACGACCCAAATAATAACAGATTTCTGCAACCTTACATCGCAGGAAATAAGAAGGATGTCTTAGCCCAAAGACCTTCACAATCCTGAAGTCTCTTCTCTTCAACTTGCACATGAAAAAAAGAGGACTAACAGGGGAGAAGATTGTCCTATTGGATAATAGTTTCATTTTGAGACGCATGTTGAACAATGACCAAGAGTTAAGAAATGATAAAAGTGCTATGCCTGAGGGCTTTAGAACTCTTTTTATTTCGTCCAATATTATCGAGTTTCGGATTTTCAGATCCACACGATGAAAACATGTTACAAAATCAAATCGATTATCATCAACAGGAATGTCTAACTCGTTCTCATTAATTAAAAAATCGACCCTTCTTTGTGAGAACCCATACCGTAAAAGTTTCTCCCTTATGTGAACAATATTTGATCTTGATACCTCAAATGCACTAACGGTTAGCGGTAACCGACGCAATAAGCCCAGGAGAAAATCTCCACTTAACGGTAGAATGTCCAACAATTTGATTTCAGACGATCCTTCCTTCATTGTTTTAATTAAATGGGCAACTACACCACAGGTCAAATCGAGCATAGATCTGTATTCTTTCGAATACTGATTCCAGAGTTCTGGGCTTATATCTGAAGGGTAAGGCATGTAATCTTTTTCAAGGTTTCTTTGATTTATATCTTCAAAAGTCAGAGCATTGTAATGTTTTCTTCCTTTCATTCTTAAGACCCTTAAAATCTCTACTAAAAGATTGATTCAAACATTAATGAAGTTTCTTAAGTTCTGGTCTAGGGCCTCTAAATTCACGAAGCGGCTCCCGACTTATGATTTTTCTGACAATTGCGATGAAATGACAAACGTATATGACAAACCAAACCATCGGATAGGAAAAGACATGCTTAATGTACTCCTTCTTTCTCATGTGGAAACCTACCTCTACAGGATAGAACACGTTTTTCAAGATGACCCAGCAAACTACCGAAAACCACAAGAGAAACGTGAAGTTGCGGATGAGATAAAGTCTTGATATGTAGGATAACATTGTGAGAAACGGAAGAACCACCAGCATACAAGAGACAAAATATGGATAAAAGATCGGTACATTTTTCCAACTGAGGAATTCGGTGATTCGAGAACAAATAATGTCAAGTCTTGCCTGGGAGAAACGTATATAGTCCTTTACGAGTTCATCCACGTTAAAAGGCAGACACGTATTAACCTTTGCTTTTTCGCTAAAGACAATTTTTTTCCCTCGAAAGATTCTTCTCAATTGTCTGTCCAAATACCAGTCTACCCCTACTCTGATCATGTCATCGAATTTCTTCAGTTTTTTGATTACTTCACTTCGTAATGCTATCGAACCGCATCCAGACAAGCTCCACTGCATGTAAATTTGTTGTGTTACTATCTTTTCAATCATCAACCACGCTGTCGCAGAATTCATCTTGGTCAGCGGATAATAATTGCCTGTGGTCGCGATCACGTTGGAATACGAAAACGGAGCAATTAACTCTCGTAGCCAATGTTTGTCAACAATACAATCAGCATCGAGTAGTACAATAATTTCGTTTTTTGCTTCCATCAGGCCTTGATTTAGTGCCGCGTTTTTGCCAAGGGGCAATTGCTTAATTACCTTTGTTCTCTCGTCAGAGAAATTAGAAGCTATCTGATAAGTTTCATCATTTCCCCCAGCGACAATTATTATCTCAACTTGGCCAGGATATTCAATTTGACGAATGGATGTCAAACATTTCTCTATCATTGTGGCCTCGTTCCAAGCGGGAATAATTATTGATACGTCCATTGATACATAGGCGTTTTCAAAGGAGGCTATTTCGTTACGGGTCTTGTTTATTGCAAAATACCTGATAGCTTCTCTAACCCAAAAGAAAGCAACTAGAACTACGATTAGTTGAAAAACAAGAGTTAACATGATAAAGGAGCTAAATCAATCTTCAGCATGGTCAAAACCCTTTTAACGTCGTTCCCAGCCTTAACAACATATTAAATAACGCCTAAATGATTGGCTACTGAATAATTGATTGGCAAATGGCTTTTTGATGGCTTAAATAGTCGAAATAAACCGAGTAACAACATTTTTAAACAAATTGCCGCCTTTCAACTAAGGAAAAGATGAACTATCCTCCTCTGCCTCGCAAACTACCATGATCTCCCTACAAAAAAATAGATTTATGCACTTAGCAGTTTCTACTGATCTGGTAATGGGAGCATAACAACGAGAAAATAATGAACGAGGGATATACCTGACAATGAAGTCGTGGCTTGGAAAGTAGACGCATAAGATTTTCTTCTTTTTGACAGAAAATCCCATACTGTTCAGGGCGTCAACCAGCTCTTGAAGTGAATATTCTCTAAGATGTTCAGGATTCCTGGAAGCCGTGGGCCAAAGAGACGCGACTTTATTGGGTGTGGTTAGGATGAGGGATCCTTTGAACTTTAGAATCCCCCTGATCTGTTTCAGAAAAGTGCAAACATCTCGTACGTGTTCGATGACCTCGAAACACGTAGCAACATCAAAGGTCGCATCTCTGAATGGTAGTTTAAGAGCATCAGCAACGACGAAATCAATAGCCAACGTCGGATCTAGTGCTTTCTTGAAGAATTTACCTAACTTAATAAGCCTCCTAGACAAGTCAACGCCGACGACGTAGCACCTTCTCTGTACAGCCAAGATTATCCCGAAGATACTCGCTCCACATCCGATATCCAACACCTTTGACAAGGCCATATGTTTCGTTTCTTCAAGTGCATGTTTATAGATATTGTTAGACATATAATGGTCCATTTTTCTTAGATCTGTTTCTTTCGAGTAGTAATGTGATAGGAAAGCCTTTTTTACATGCTCATCAGAAAGAAGCATAGCTAAGAATTCTTTTCTCCATTCTTTATTATTCTTGTCATAGGGAAGAACGTCCCAAGGCTCCATCCTGCAAGCTTCACTCCTTTAGATCATTCGATAGATTTAGTGACCTAAGCCGGGCAATAATTCTCTCCGAGATATTTGTAATGGTGATCCTAGTCTTATGCTTTTTCTGGTTTCGAATTTAACTATTGTCTGAGCCAAATCAGGCAAAGATGAATTGGATAAGTACCTTATATATAAAGAAGCGGCCCAAATAAAATTGATGGTTCCCTGAGATGTGGCTAAATTATGGTTGAAACGCCAGACATTGTTGGGTGTAAGATGTGAAACGTTATACGCGAGCCTAAACGCGCCAGTCATTTTTTGGTCTCCCTCACCTTTGTGAATATAGAGGTCGTTATAGTGTTCAAGAATCTTTGTAGCTAGCTCGGCGTATGTCTTATTTTGAGAGAGATGATACATTTCGAGAAAAGCGACTGCAACTACCATCGCATCTCTACTCAATTGTACTCCTGTCACCTCATGTGGATTGCCCGGCTTTTCAAGTTCTGTCCAATAAGTACTATTATTATACCAAACCAGTGTTCCATTGGGTAGTTTCGCTCTCTTCATGTAGACTATGCCTTCATCGATGTCCATTTGGACTTCTTGGACAATCTGGAGGTCTATATTCATGATGTAATTCCTCAAGAAAACCATGGATGAATTGCAATGCAATGCTTGGATGCGGTAGTATATAGTATGGGACCACCAACCAATTATTTCTTTGCTTCTATCCAATTTCGTTACGCCATAGATCGCTTCGAGTGTAGGGTATCTTTCCTTTGCTATATCCAAAAACGTCGCGTTTTTGGTGGCATTATAAGCCATCATTGAGATGGCATATCCTATTATCGGTGATGCGTAGGTACCGTAATAATTTGCTATGTGAGCCAGCCAACGTGCATACTTTTGGTTTCTTGTAACGTCCCATAGATAATAAAGACCCATAGAAGAAGCAAGAGCTTGTTCATCTGATGGATGAATCCAGTGAGAACCATTGAAGCCCCAATATACCATTCCTGGCTCGGGCTTAATTGGATCTTCTTTGAAGTGCACATACAAGGTAGGGTCGTCGTTGTCTGAGAAAACCACACCATTTACGATTTCAGGGTCATACACTTGTGCTGTTCTCTCAGCCATTGTTAGGAATGTCGTGTTTTTCGTGATAGTATAGAGTAGAACGTTAATCATTATGAATTTTCCGGTAGTCATCGCATCGTCATTATGATTAAAAAACATTTTCCCATCGGTTGCATTAAAATAGTTAATTATCAAACCACAGTCTAGTCGTGTTATATCTTGAGATCTGGCATGGTTCCAAAGGAAGTTTAGCCCTTTTTCGATAATATTCCAGTATCTTTCAGTTCTGTTTTCAGTAAGATAAGGCCTATAGAAATGATTTAATCCAGATTGAAGCACGATAATAAGGCTGATCGTAGCTATCAATATAACAGCAAAGATCTTTTTGTTGCCAACCTTCATGAGAACTCACAATTTTCTAGCTGCTACGATAACAAAGATAGGAAAACCCTTCGGTCCTAGCGGCGCTACTCTCAGGACCTGGAGTTTGGCGTATGGGAAAAGAGAAATGAACTCTTTCTTTGGTATGTATCTAGTAATTAAAGGGTCAAAAGGTGGAAAGGATTCGCCCACAGAGACTCCCAGTTTTCTACATAGGAAGGGTCTCACTGAAGCAAGCACTCTTGACCAATATGCTGGTAAAAAAATGACCGTAGTATACCCCTGAATGACCACTTGCGGTCAACCCAGCACGTAAGGATTTTCCACATTCTTCCTGGCACGGTTGTATTCGCGATCACTAGTCCCAAAGGTTTGGTCACTCTTGCCAGTTCTTTCATGGCTGCTTGTGGATTAGGGAGATGGATAAAGGTCTCCATGCAAATTGTGACATCAAACGTATCATCCTCAAATCCCAAGTTTTCTGCATCCCCTTTCTGAAAAAGTATTTTATTCGCCACGCCTACTTGGGTTGCTCTTTTCTTTGCTATTCTAAGCATTTCTCCCGATACGTCTACTGCTGAAACCTGTTCGGCTCCAGCTAAAGCAAAATCGATAGCGAACCTGCCTCCGCCTGTTCCAACATCTAAGATAGTTTTTCCGACAGGGTTAAACAGTTGTCTTAAAATAAATCGTTGGTCAATGTAGAGCGACCTGAGCAACGGAGCTCGATCTGATTCTGGTCTCCACCACTGAGAAACAGTCCCCTCACGACTGAAGTAGTCTTTGACGCGCTTATCGTCGAATTGCATAGCTATGCGCCTTCTTTGATGCATCTTATTACTTTATCGTTATTCAGTTTTCTTTCTTCCCATACCAATGATATTGTAGTCAAATTAGTTTACAATCTGGCTATTGGGTGCCCTTAATGCTGAGATCAACTAGTACCCTAGTCTCATTTTTTCTGCAATGAAGGTCAATGCTTTTCTGAAGACTACATTTCGCTTTACTTGCTTGTGAATTCTGTCTGAATATATGAGATCAGCGACTATATTACTCAAAATTCCATACGTTCTAAGTTTACGTTTCATATGCTCCTTTTGTATATCTTTCTGAATTTTCTTCGTCCTTATTAAAAATTCCCTTCTTTCTTTAGATAAGAGTTCTGGGGTCTCAAATAACGGAACGTTATCGTAGTGAGCGAAACTGTTAAGATAGTCATCGGGATTTTTAATGAAATAATTGTTCGATTTTATCCAATCAAACAACTCAGTACCTGGGAAAGGAATTATGTTGTAAAAGTAAGCATAACTAACTGGATACTTTAATGCTAATTTAATTGAATCTCTCACATCAGATGGTGTTTCTGAAGGATGGCCTACCATAAAGAAGAGACCAACATCATATCCTAATTCACAGGCATTCTTTATTGTCTGCTCAATTGTCGCAATGTCGATACCTTTCTTTATCCTCCGAAGGATTTTGTCATTTCCTGCTTCCACTCCGAAATCTAAGTGATTAAAACCAGCTTGTTTCATTCTTTTTAATAAATCTCTATCTACTGTATCAGCTCTCACTCCATTTGTACATTTTATGACTAAGTCCCTGAGATTGAACTTTTCTATTAGATCACAAATTTCGTAAACTCTGTCTTTGTATAGTGTAAAATTATCATCGGCAATTTCGAAAATTCTATATCTTCTAGCATACCAGTATTTTATTTCTTCGACAACGTTTTCCGGGCTTCTCGCTCTAAAAGCTTTACCCATTGTAAGTTTGACCGGGCAATATATGCAATTGTATGGGCAGCCTCTTGACGTAACAATCATTATGACCTTTCGATCGTATTTCCTAAGCTCGAATTTTCTGTAGGTGGGGAACGGAATGCTATCTAAGTTTTTTATGAAAGGACGATCTTCGTTTTCTATTATCTCATTGTTATCTCTAAAAATTAATCCCTTGATACTAGAAACGGGTTTTCCTTTACAGAGCTCTAGTAACGTAAATTCGCCTTCATGCTTAACAGCAAAATTAGCGTTACAATCTTCTAAAACTTTTGATCGCATTGTTGAAACGTGGGGACCACCAACGACAATCTTGTAGTTTGGATTTTGAATTTTCTCTATAAGCTCATACGCCACGCCATGTCGATAGGTCATAATTGTTAACCCTACCAAGTCCGGCTTAAATTTGTTAATTTTAGCTAACAAATCCTTTAAGTTGTATCCAAGTCTCATATCCAATACGTCGTTTTCGATGCCTTCCTTATCAAGCATAGCACTTAGATATCCGATACCTGTATGAGGGTGTGAAGGATAACTCCAAAGCCCTGGAAATGGGGGGACGCAAAGTAAGATTCTTTCGAACATGTTCTACTCAGCCGTCAACGATTGGAAAATATTCACCCTGAAATGAGGGGTTCTTGATAAGCATTGAGAACCTCTACGTTTCTAGTAAAGATTTATACACATTTACGGTTTCTTCAATTTCTTTATCTAGCGAAAAACGATTCACGGACTCCAATGCATGTTTTCGTATTTCCTTTCCTTTCTCATATGCACATCTTAACTTCGACATAAGTTGAAGAACATCTCCGTACTCATATAAGAATCCGTTAAACCCATCTACTATGAGTTCTGGTGCTATTCCTACTTTAGTCGAAATTACAGGCGTACCGTAGTTCAAAGCCTCCAACAGGACATAACCAAAGGTCTCATACTTAGAGGGCAAAACCATCACGTTACTTTCCAAATATGCAGATGCCAAGATTTCAGATGAGATTTTGCCCGTGAGAATTACCTTGTCCCCCAAATCATTAATTAATTTTTGAATAGGGGACGGACATTTGTACCATCGTTCTTTTTGTCCTACTATTACAAACTTCAAATTCTTAATGTCTCCTTCGGTTATTAAATGCGATATAGCTCTTAAGACATCTTCAATGCCTTTGTGTAACTCAATTCTACCAACGTAAAGAACAATAAAGTCGCCATTGAGCTTGTATAGTGTGCGGAAAGACCTTTGGGGTTTAGTATCTAACGACAGCCCATGCGGTATCTTTCTTATTTTTTCTGGATTTACTTGTCCGACGTGTTCCATTAAACTTTTCAGCTCAAGCTCAGAATGTACTATTATTATGTCATACTCATCAAGGATATGTTTTCCGACCGTTCTATCATATAATGTTTTTAGTTTGTGATGAACCATGGCAAATGGAGGATGATACGTAGCCGTAAGTACCGTCGGTGTCTTGTAAATTTTTTTTGCGACAAACCCAACTAACGGCGAAAACATGTTGAAGTCTATTGCATGGAATAAATCGAATTTTCTCAATTCTCTAATAATCTTTGGACTGAAGGCCCCTGGCCAAAAGTAATAACCAGACCTAGGAAGATTAATATTTTGGAAATTACGAATTTCCAAACCAAATTTCTTCTGATATCTATCCTCATGTCTGGTTGTGTAAACCGTAATCTCAAATCCTCTATTCGACAAACCTTCGGCTAAGTTATAGGCATATTTTTCACATCCTCCTAAAAAAGGAGGAAATCTATGTACGGCTAAACATATCCTGGGTGGCATACTATCTCCATACACCATATTTATGCATCAGCAACTGGAATTTTTTACATCTCTTCTTAAAGAGCGCCAAGTGTGACTTTCTTTCAACATCGAGAAAATCTGAAGTTTGTCTACGATTTAGTTTGATGGGCATAACGATGAAAGAGGTAGTCAACAAGACTCTTTAATCCGTATAATTTACGCATGAAATCCCCTAGGTTCCGTGTCGACATAATAAGCGAGATCATCTTCTTTGGCCTAAGGTAGAATTCTCTCAGTCCTATGTCCACTAAAGCATCTATGTCTTTCTTCGTCAGTTGTGGATAGGAAATTACGGTTGTCTGCTCATATTCCTCGTTAACCCATTCTGTCCAGTCTCTTGCTATGATGAAACCGTTTCTTTCCGCCCATTCGTAAAATTCAGTGCCAGGATAGGGACATAACGCGCTAAACTGAACAGTATCTATGGGTACGCTCTTAGCAAGCTCAATCGTTTTGAGTGCCATCTCCCTTGTCTCATAAGGTGCGCCGATCATGAAGCAACCATGAACCTTTATTCCAACCTTGTGGCATATCTCAGCAAATTTCTCCATTCTCTGAATTTTTACTCCTTTTTTCACGGCATTAAGTGCCTCTTGCGTTCCAAACTCAAATCCCACGCAAAGCATCCTACAGCCAGCTTTCTTCATCAAACTGAGCAAATGAGGATTTGTTACATCTGGCCTTGCGTTTGCTGACCATGTGATATCCAATTTCCTCTCTAAGATTTCATGGCAAACACCCTTAACATGTTGAACGTCTGCGGTTAAAGTATCTGTTTCAAACATTATTTCTTTGATCCTGGGGAACAATCTAAGATCGTATTCTATTTCATTGACCACAACCTTAGGGGAACGCATCCGCATTTTTCTTCCAAACATCACTTGTGTCTCTCTGCAAAAGGTGCACATGCCCCAACAACCGCGCCCAGAGATCAAAGTAAGAAACGGATAGAGTTTTCCGCCATCCCAGTACCACTCCGGCTTTATATGATGCCATGCAGGGAACGGCAAACTATCTACGTTTATGATCGGTGGCCTATCTGGGTTGTGCTTCACGATTCCGTCTTTTATATAAGATAAACCATAAATCTCCTCAAACTTCTTGCCGTCAGCCACGTCTCTCAACGTATAGTCGTATTCTCTCCTTGCAATCGCATCAACGTGACCCTTCGCTATCTTAAAGGTATTGTCCGGACAAGCCGTCGCATGAGCTCCAATCAAGATAGTCAAGCAATCTTCCCCAACCTCATTTTTGCATAACTTTGCATAATCGATATCATTGTATATGCTGGGTGTCGTTGTGTGAATAACGGCTATCTCAGGATTAAATCTCCTTACTTCCTTTTTGACTACAGACCTACTTAAATTTAGGGCCGCAGCGTCAAATAGCCATGTCTTGTGCCCGGCTTTTTCGAGAACCGCTGTCGCTATGGCCATCCAGTCGGGATGTCTTTGAACTCTTCCCCTACTCTTGGCTGCCCAACGTGCCGATCTACAATAGTCTTTCACGTAGGGAGGGTTCAACATTAAGATGTTCAAGTCATTATCTACCGCCGAGAAGAAATTCAGAGCTCTGTGAATGTCTTAAGTGTATCATTTAAGGACTTTATGATTTTCTGAATCTCAGCAAAGAAAATGCTTGCGCAAACGCCGAAAAAGTAGGAAGTATAGCGCACCCCAAATTCCTCCAAGTGTCCAACATAGACTCCTTATAATGGATATGACTAGACAAAATAATGAAAATACCACAGAACCTTCCTTACGGTAGGAAAATCTGATGAACCTTGCATTTAGAATTATGATTGAGACGAACGATAACCCCAATGGAATCGTCAACCCAAGGACTCCATGGTAAATTAAAAAGATAAGACTCAGTGCTCCGGCAGCTGCCCAGATAACGGGCTGGATAAGCGTTTCAGGTCCGGCATAGTTATCTCCTTTCATCCACTTAATGTTTCTAGAGTAAAGATGCACTCTCCACATTGCTCGTTTGAATTGCCCTTTGAAGAAAGCAATCGCTCTAGAAGGATGAATGTGCCACACCCAGGCCTCAGGCTCATAAATTAGTTTATATCTTTTATCTCTCATTTTGTAAGATAAATCGTTGTCTTCGCAGCCAGCGAGAATGTAACCTTCATCAAACCCACCGACTTCCTCGAATGCCTCTCTCTTAAGACATGCACTGAAAGTTCCGATATAGTCTAGAATCTTTTTCATACGTGAGTGACGATATTCGATGTCCAGTCCTACGTACCGCGCTACTTTGGAAAATTCATTAAGCGTCCGATATGTACCACCGACCCCAACGACATCGCCATCCTGCATATGTCTTGTGAGTGAGGATATCCAGTTGGAATTAGCTCTGCAGTCTGAGTCTATAAAGAGGATAATGTCTCCTTTCGCGTGTTTCACTCCGATGTTTCTGGCTTTTGCTGGTCCAGCGTGGGGAATACGTATCAACTTCATATTTAGATTAGGTTTGGAGGGATGGTCTAGGATAAATTTTCTAACTAATTCAGGCGTGTTGTCCGTCGAACCATCATCAACCACAATGATCTCGTAAAGGAAGTAACCGTTCTGATTAATCAATGACGCAAGGCACTCTTCTATATTTTCCGAACAGTTGTAGACTGGTACTATAACCGAGAACATACGATCGTTAGAAGAGGACATTGTCCGAGTCAACTGCTAGCATTAAATTACAGCAAGCAAACGTGAAATGATTCGGCACTTTCCCTTACCCACATTCTTCCTCGCTTACAGATTTATATACTCGGACGACTTCTTCTAGATACCGATCCCAGCTATAGTTTTCTTCCACGAGTTTTCTATTCTTTTTGGCGGCATCCTTCATGTCTTCCAACTCATTTATAATTTTGATGATCGCCCGAGATAGTTCTTTTTCATCGGCGGGTTTAACTTTGGTAACCGCAGCTGATATCTCAGATAACTCTCTTACACCTGGAATGTCGGTGGCAATAACTGGAAGCCCGCTAGCTAAGGCCTCTAGTTGTACTATGCCGAAACCCTCGATTCTGGAGATAGGAGGAAACACAAATAAGTCAGAGGAGGCATAAATCCGTGGCAAGTCTTCGTCTGAGATGTAGCCTAAGAAAGATACTTTGGTATTTAATCTCATTTCGTGCACGAGTTGTTGCAGTTCGTTCCTAAGCGGCCCTTTGCCAACCATCAATAGGTGCGCACTTGGACACTTTCTAAGTACTTCAGGCAAAGCCTTAACTAAAGTTCTCAGCCCTTTATGATGATCGAGGTATCCAACATAAAGAATAATTTTTTCTCTTGGAAGCGAGAACTTTCCTCTTATGTCCGAACTAAACAAAGTAGGTGAAAATCTACTTACCTCAATAGCAGGGTGAATTATAACGACTTTTTGAAGGTAATCGTGGAGGAAGGGTGATTTCATCGCATAACTCTTACTTGTTGCGATAATTCTACTCGCAACATGCAACAAGAAATTTAAAGCAGTTGCGTTATAGGATGATGCAAGAATTCTTCCGAAGAAATTGTTCTTATAGATGTCGTTATGATACGTGAGTATAAGTGGGATTTTAGTAATTTGAGATGCTATTGCCACGATTTCTGCGTAAAAGCAAGGTGGAATGTGGGTGTGAATGAGATCAAATTGTTCTCCTCTGATAAGTCTCAACAGAAAAGGAAACAAACTCGGCGAAACAGGAGTTGCAAATATATGGGCCACACTCGGGAGCCTGAATATCCTTAGTTGTGACCATTTTTGAGATATGGACCCCCCTTTTGGAAGCGAGGTTACGACGGTGACATCGTACCCAATCCTTGCTAAGTTGTTACAGAGTTCCCAGGCATGCCTTTCGACTCCACCAACGTGATAGCTTTGTATGTGCTCGTCTTTCACGTATCTTGTATATGGAAAGTATGGCAGAACCTGTAAAATTTTCATATCCCTTTTATACCTACGATTACCAAATAAGTACCTAAAGATGGAAGGAACTTGAAAAGTAGGTTGTCGACGAACTTAACTAGAGGAGTCATATGTGCCGTTTTCTGGATGTGGATGGGAGGCACCACTGTTCCGTACGTTATCTTGATCGTTTTGATTTCTGAGTTTACTCTTAACGCCTTGACTATCGCCTTTTTTTCTAGCCTTTTCATAGGTAATCCCGAGGGTTCTAATGATTTCAAATGGAAGAAGCCGACTAACCTGGAAGAAAGGGAGTTAACATTTGGTTCCACTAAGGCAAGAATTTCTCTTGAAACTCTCGTCATTTCTTTAATGGCTTGGGTAGGATTAGGGAGATGATGCAATCCTTCGTAAATGTAAACTACATCGAAACTATCATTCTTGAAGGGCAAGCTCTCTGCATCCGCCCTAACAAGGTCTATATCCCCCTGTATTAAGCTAAATCGTTTCTTGACCGCGTGCAAAAGAAAGTTGCTGATATCAAGTCCAACAATACTTGCAGAACGTTCACTCATGTACTGTGCATCCATTCCTCCACCACAGCAAATAGAAAGGCATCTGTGACCTTCTAGTGTACCAATAAGATGACAAAGGCGCCTTAAAGCCTGAAAATGTGCATAGATTTCTATCGGAGCAACAGGTTTATTTATTTCGTATTTGAAACTCTCTAAATTATTCCAATTATTTTCATAAGCATCCCGCTCTCTGATTTTAATGTGCGTCATAGAAATGGCATTAATGTGTTGTTACGTGCGGTTTGACGTAATAAATTATTGCTCCGCCATTTGAGTATACGAGCGACGAGTTCAGCGTGTACTCACCACTGACGCTTAGCCACGGACCGATTTTTATGTATTCAACATAAAGAGGGTTGGGTGTAAGAGTGGAAGTTAAGAGTCTCATGGAGCCTCTTTCAATCATAAGGTCTGAAACGAAAAACATCGTGGCACTCAGTGGGATAGGTGTGAGTACTCGTGGTATTAGCTTATAGTAGTGCGTGTCGAGATCCTCAAAAATCTGGAAGACGCTGAAGAGCCGAAAGTCTATATGGATAATTTCTGAGCCAACATGCCTATTGATCCAAACTAGACCGGTTTTTTCATGTTCTGTGTAGAAGGGGATAACGGTGGTCATTGAGATCTCCGACGTAATCTTCAGAGGCGTTGTAATGGCAAACACCATCATCATTGTTATAGCCAAAACCATAGGTACTTGACTGAGTGCTTTGATTTTTAGTTTCGATTGTGACCTCTTTATCTGAGATCTCCCCAACCTAAGAAACCTGCATACTAAAGGCACTGCGAAGATCATAAGCATGGGTATCACTCTAAGTTCTACATTTCCTCCCCTGATCGCTACCGCTAAGTCTCCATAGACACTTAACCCAAAAATTATAAGTGAGGATACATATCCAGCAACGATTAGCTTCCAATAGTAGGTAAGATTCGTGAATTGCCTTAGGCTCGCTAAAAAAGCTAGCAGTGAGGTCGGCAACATGACAATATTAAAGATATTTAAAAGAAGAAAGGATAACGAGTCAGAGTAAGCGGAACGCGCATGGGTCACTTGGGTAAATTCCCGAGCTTTGAACAAGGAAAATGAGGAGAATCTCGTCCAAGCTTCATTTAGCGTAAGAATCATTGCTTCCGAGGGCTTGTAAACATAAAATGTATGAGTAAAGTATATGACAAAAAAAGCTAGAAAGAAGGTTAGAGAGAAAGCTCTTACTCGAATGGTTAATTTGCTAAATCGAGCTAGAAGAGTTATTGCAAGATCAAAGAAATAAAGAGAAGCCAAAATTATGAGAAAAAGAAATGTGAGTAGCACGTTCGCTGAAATAAACAAGTACGAACTCATAAACATCGGGATGATGTACGATTTTTTACAGTTTGTTTGTTTAAATCGTGATCTTGCTAGGCAAAAAAGTATTAAAAGAAAAGAGAACCAATAAAGTTTCTCATAGTTTCCCCTGCTGATAGCAAACAAGAGTTCTGGTTGCATTCCCAGCAGAAGGCTAGAGAAGAAAGCCAATCTAAGATCTCCCGTCAATTCCCTATATGCAATGAATGTAAAAACTATTAGGAATGAGCCCATCATCGGGCTGACAAAGATTAGTAATTCCTGTACTGGAATTAGAGTGATGTCAGAAAGGACTACCAATATTACTTGCCATGCATAACCCACATTGTATATTGATCTACATTTATACAGGTAAGACTGATGCTGTAGCTCTCTACTCCAGATCATATTGATGGCTGTGTCCATGCACCACCAGTTTCCCCCGTATCTGAGAATGAAGTAGGCAGAGGAAAACACAGAATAAGCAGCAATCGTAATAAGGTACAAGTTCCTTTTGATAAAGGATCGGCTGAACAACTATGTACACGCCTTGGGTTGGTTATTCACGAGTGCGATACATCTATTAAGAGCTTGTTTTGAATCTGACCGGGATCGGACAAAAAGTTGTTCATTGGTCTCTACAAAAGAGCTATTCTTTCCTTTCACTTCCATGTAAACGTTTAATGTCTTTTCCGCAACTTTGGTCCAATTGTATCTCGACCTTGCTACAAAACGAGCATTTCTACCCATCGTTCTTGTCAACTTTGTATTAATTATCAACTTGTTAAGTGATTCAACAAGTTGGTCAACATTTCCTGGTTCAATAAGAATACCTACTCGCTGGTCGATGTCCGTTGTTAGTAATTCCGGTATCGCCCCAGTCCTTGTGCCTATTACTGGTAGTCCGCATGCCATTGCCTCAATAACCGTTATACCGAAGCCTTCTTCAAATGATGGTTGGACATACACACTTGCTGCAGAGTATATTTTCAGCAAATCTTCCTTAGATACTCTACATAAAATGAGTACATTCCGACCAAGATTGTGTTTTCGGATCAAACAGGATAGAAAATCAAAGTACCTTGTGGACCGAATAGGACCGACAAAAACAAAGAAAGATTCGGGGAAAGACTTTGTAACTTCGATAGCTGCTTTCAGCAGAATGTCTTGGCCCTTATGTTCGACGATTCCAGCAACATTTAGTATTATAAAGGAGTTTGGAGGGATATGGAGACGCCTGAGAAAGTTTGTGTGTTTCGTTTTTTTGAACTTTCTTGGATTTACACCATTTGGGACAATCCGTATCTTACTTTCTGGAACTCCCAATCTAATCATTTTAAGAGCCGTTATATGGCTGACAGAGATGGACATCTTGTAAGGGAGGTTCAAAGTTAACACTGCAAAGAGCTTGTTCAGGAAATAGTACGATTTCTGTAGTAGAGTGTGTAGAAACCGCATCTCCTTAAATAAGTTATAGGAACTCTCACTCGGAGGAACATTATGCACCGTGAAGACGATGGGTATCCCTAGTAACTTGCTTATTAGTGACGCAGCAATAATTGCAAAATGGCCATAACAAACATGAATCACGTCCACTTTGTACTGTAAGCAGACCCGAAGCATCGTGGGAAAGGCGATTACCCCGAAAAAACGCTCCTTCTTGATAGGATCAAGAGCCTTGACATAGTGTGTGTTAATTTCGTCCGTACAACTATTATCAATTACTTTACCGGGACGGTAGGTCACCAGATGAACTTCATGACCGAACTCATACAAACTTCTCGCAAGTTCAAACACATAGGTTGTGGTGCCGCCGATTTCAGGAAAAAAGTGCTCGCTGACTAAGCATATTTTCATTTTGGGGGCATCCTGTGCATCTTTTTAGCAGTTCGCTGATACATAAACAGTTACTTTTCCGCACAGATAACTAGCATTATACTGACCCTTGCTTCACAGTTCGCGCAAAGGACAACTAAAATTTAGTTATCTCAGCGAATACTTTCTCGAGAGACTCTACGATTTTTTTCCAGTCAAAATTAAGAGCCAACTTTCTTCCAGCTTCACCCAGTTCCTTTTGTTTTTCGTCGTCGAGCACTGAAATTATTGCTTTAGCCAATGCAGATTCATCACTGTATCTAACTAAATACCCATTATAGCCATTAGCCACTATGTCACGCAAACCTCCAACATCAGAGGCTACCACAGGTTTACCGCAAGAACACGCTTCGAGGATGGATAAACCAAATATCTCGAAACTAGAGGGAAGCACTACTACATTAGAAGATCTGTACGCATTCACTAATCTGTCTCCATATAATTGATTAATGAAAAGAACCTCATTAGACAATCTTAAGGTTTTGCAGAGATTCATCAATTGGTTCTTCATGCCGAAATCATTCCCAATGAGCACTAGTTTGGAATCATCTACTCTTTCCTTTACGTGCTTGAATGCTTTGATTAGGTAATTTAATCCTTTTACCGGATGCAGACGCCCCACGAACAAGATAATTTTAACTTTGTCGTCAATGCGATATTTATTTCTGAATGAAGTCCCGTCGCCTGGTGTGAAGTAGGATGTATCTACGCCATTTGGAAGAAGCTTAATTTTGTCTTCATTAACGCCAAATCGTAGGTAATGTTTGATTTCTTCGCGACTCACAGCTATGACCGCGCTTGCTTCTAGAACCAAGCGACCCCCGAAGATGTCATGCAGTCGATATAGTATTCTTTTTCTACGACTAAGTTTTTCGATTTTTTCATAGGTGTATAAGGTCCCATGAGCAGATAGAACGAATGGTTTATTATGTTGTTTGGCCGTAAACCAACCGATATCAGTTTGAAAACTTCTATACGTATGTAAGTGAATCATGTCAAAAGTGCTTATCTCTCTATTGAGGTATGATATCATCAAAGGTGAAATGAGTAGTTCTGATAACGGCATACTTCTAAAATAGTAAACTTTGAAGCCGTCGATCTTATATGCAATTTTTGTTGTTTTTATTCTCCATCGTGGGTACGCTGCATCGGTTGTATAGACTACTACTTCATGTCCCTTTCCAGCTAAAGTTTTTGAAATGTTATACGCAACTGAAACTGAGCCACCGAACTCGGTGGATGGATAGAAAAATGGTATCACTTGAAGTATACGCATAGCGATTCACCCGACTCTGGCATCGTGTAACACCATAGACTTCTCTTTCGGGGTCCGAAAGACTTTGACTAGCTTGTAAATACAAGATGTTGCACTTGAATCAAAGACAACATTTGAAATTCTTTGACTTCTAAAAGTCAGAAGCGATAAAAGATCGATGAATTCTCTCTTAACTCTAAACTCCCTACTAAATGCTATGAACTCCTTACTCATTTTTATTTTATCTATATCCGTAACTCCTAGTCTTTCTTTGTGAGCAAGAACTATGTGTCCCACTTTGTTCACTGGAATTTGCATTATATTACAACCTATCGTGTCCGCGGCAACAGGATTGTTGGACAATATGGTCATGTTCATTCTCACAGGGTCGCCAAAGATAGGTCCTCTTCCGTTTAGGGCGAATAGGGCGTCTATGAGTGCAATCTTTGTTCTAATAAGTTTGTTTATTGCAACAATCACGTGATCTAATTTTGTGTGGTATAGCTGGCCTCGTTTCGGATTTGGAATTAATCCAAATTGGTTTTTTAAGCTCAGACTTACTTTTGTCACTACATGAGTATGCATGACAGGGGCACTAAACGACACATCCGTATCTCTGAGTAAAAAACGTGGAAGTTCCACCTTGACTTCTTTGTTTTGCACGCTTGTCTTGTAGAAGGCTGATTCTTGCTTAGATAGATTCACTAACTCTGCACCATTCTCTCTGCATATTTTGTCGATTCCCAAGTTATTGAAAGCCTGCTCGGCTTCAAAATTCGGAAGGTTCGATTCCCCAACGATTACATTTCTCGCTCTATCTTTCAAAATTGGTAGTAAACTTTTGAGCAAATTTGGCGACGTAACCACACCTGGTAAATATATTGGCCATGTGAGATTGGGTTTTAAGAATACGGTAGAGTCAGTCTTAATTACTTCCTTCCAATTTATCCAAGTCAATCCATTCAGAATAATGGAGCGAAAATTATCATTGCTTACATTTGAGATATAGACTCTGTACATGCCTCAAGCTCTTTCTAAACAAGAATAATTGGTAAGAGCTAAAAATTAGTTCAGACTTTTCCAGCGTCTATAGCCCTTCTCAGGGTACACATAATCGCTGTCGAGGCTGTCCTTCCAAGGTGCCGCCGTTTGATTATGGTTTCTTGATTTGTAAAGATAATTCTTGAGTTTCAGCAATTCAAAGCACCTTAAGTAGCTACTTGAGTTTTCGGACTATGTTTATTAACTGTCTAGCCCTATGTTGAAATGTATGTTCTTTTAGAACTCGTGCTCGCGCCGCTTCTCCAATTTTCCGTCTCGTCTCATCTGACGCCAATAGCCATTTATAAGTTTCAACGGCTTCATTTTCATCTTTTATAATCAAAATCTCATTGTTTATATCGAACCACTTTTCAAGGCCATTAACCGGGTTTGAGACGATGCAGCATCCCATAGCTGCTAATTCGAAAGGACGCGAAGTCGAAGATGCGTATACGTTGGCGTGAGCATGCCTAGTGATGTTTAGGTTAATTTTACTTTGGCAACAGTAACGTCTCCATATGCTAAAGGGGACTGGTCCTAGATCTCTTGCGTTTCCTAAGAAGATTGCTCTAAAGTTTCGGCCTCCCACAGCAAAAATCGCATCTGGGAGCCTCTTAGAGGGGGTTATGATCATGTTCTTGATCCATCTTTCACGGTATCTGGCCCCGTGTCCATAGAAGAAAGCATCGATATCCTGTTTTTCGAATTTGATCGGTTTGTACACCTCAGGGTCTGCAGCGTAGTGAATCACATGTACACTATTAGCTCCCATTTCCTTGAGATCCGAAATCACACCTTCTGAATTTACGATTATAGCGTCATATTCTGTTAGGTTCACATTAATGTAATAACTACCATAGAGAAAACGGCTTGAATCCGCATATTTAGGAAATACAGCAGGCATGTCTCCATCAAAGAAAATCACTGGGGTATTATATCTCTTCTTTAACCGCCTCGGTAATCCTGTTAGATGAGTCAACGGTATGTTATAAAAGATTATTGCATCGATATCTTTTTCTCTTTGTAGTATTGTATTTAATGTTTTTTCCCACCTAGGCTGAACAAATTTCCTTGCTAATTTTTCACCTAAAGTTAGTTTTGTTGGTTTGGATAGTCTCCTTTTGGATTGAAACTTTTGAAGGATAAGTCCGGCTAATCTCACATAGGCATAGCTTTCCGTTTCACCAGGATTTTCGTAGCTCGTCCACCAGAGAGTTTCTACGGGTTGCCCGTAGTACGGAATTACGATGTTTTCATGCTCCAGTTCATATAGAGCCTTGAATAGTTGCCACCATGCTGGAGTGCAGCCAAAGCCGTAAGTCAAATCAATAGCTGACACTATATTCAAGATTTTCATTATTAGGCTACCGGTTACCCTAATTGAACCGTCTGATCATCTCTCGAACATCGATGTGCGCAACTTTTTGGCAACTTCTTCTTTATTCTTAGTCGAGTAATACCAATGTATGGTTCGTTTTAAGCCCTCATCGAATGAGGTTTTTGGCTCCCAACCCAGTAACTGCTTTGTCCTCGTCAAGTCAGCGGCTCTACTAAATACGCCCACCGGCTTTGATATATCAAATACTATTTTTTTAGGGTGGAATCCTGTGTACTGAAATATCTTTTCTGCAACCTCCCTTATTTTTATATGCTCTGATGTCCCCACATTTACAGGCGTCCCGTCTTTGATCTTCTCAGCGGCTCTGATGAGACCATCAACAATATCGCTTACGTAAGTAAAGTTTCTATCCTGCTCGCCAGTACCCCAAATCTCATACGGATTAGTCTCAATGAAGACCTTCGCGATAAGAGCCACGACGGCATGCGTCTCGTTCTCCCTCTCACCGTATGCAGTGAATATTCTGCAGCTTGAACATTTTAAGCCGTATTCCCTATGATAGGCTCTTAAAGCCATTTCACCCATGAGCTTAGCCCAACCATATTCATTATCAGCACAGGCTCTGCCCATTATAAAAGGATCGGCCATTTCCTCTTTCAGGAAAATCGGGTTCCAAGCATCCTTTTGAAGATAAGTGGGATAAACACAAGCCGAACTCGCAAAACATATTCTATCTACGCCCGCTCTGAAAGCTGATTCAAAAACAACTCCATCAAGAACCATGTTAGAACTACACTCGGCTGGATGCGTCTCAATATAGCCTCTACCCCCATGCGAGGCAGCCAAATGAAAAACTACGTCAACATTCTTCATCACAGAGTCAGTAAAGCATCTATCCTTCAAATCGCCTACAACAATCTCGATTTTATCTGCCACATCCCTAAGATTTTCTATCTTGCCGCTTGACAAATCGTCAGCAACCCTTATCGTTGCACCTAACTCAACCAATCTATCGACAAGGTGGCTGCCAATGAAAGAAGCGCCACCTGTTACGAGCACTCGCTTTCTAGCCCAGTTCACAATTTTCACTACGTACTGGTTTCATTTAGAACTGTGAGAGGTGAGGTTATTCTCCTAGTCTCATCGGCTAAGACTTTTTTCGCCCATTCATATGTAATAGCTATTCCCTTATCGAGAGGAACCATTGGAGACCATCCTAGCAAGTTCTTAGCTTTACACCAATCAGCGGCACGTCCCATGTCGCCCATCGGTTTTGAAGCATCATAGATAATCGGTATATCCTTACCCGAGATAGAAACTATAATCTCGGCAATCTCTCTGATAGTATGCCTCTTATCCGTTCCTATCTGTATTGGTCCAGCATTAATTCCCTTCTCAATGCCTAGCATCATCGCCCTAACAACATCAGCCACGTAAACGAAAGCTCTCGTTTGGCTCCCATCACCCCACACTATGAACGGCTCCCTAGGATACAGTATGGCCTTCCGTATCAAAGCCGGTATCACCTGCGACTTTTCTGGAGAAAGGTCGCTGTAAGGGCCATAAACATTGTGAAGCCTCAGTATGCAGATCTTCATACCCAAATACTTACTGTACAGTTCGCACTCATATTCGCCCATAAGCTTGCTCCAACCATAGGCCGATTCAGGATGCGCAGGATACGCATCTTCCTCCTTAAGGAGCGGAGAGTTCGGGTCGCTTTGCTTCTCTAATGGATAGCTGCAAGCGGCGCCCGTGTACAGGTATCTGTCGACGCTATTTTCCCATGAAGCCTTAATCATATTAGAGTTTATGAGCATATTTGTCCTAAATACGAAGGGCTGATTGTCAAAAACGAACGTAATACCTGCAACCACGTCAGCAAGATGGAAAACCACATCTACATCTTTCACAGCCTTAACACAATTTTCATACAACGTCAGATCTAAGTTCATGAAGTCCCGTTCGACATCTATAATATATTTATCCTCATCATCTTTCAAGTTGTTTAGCGAACCTCGCCATAAGTTATCAACAACCCTAACACAGGCTCCTACTCGCAACAATTCTCTTATCAAATTGGAGCCTATATGACCCGCTCCACCAGTCACTAAAACCAGTTTGTTACTCCACTTCAGAGCGAACCACAACCCAGTCCAAGATTCGCTTGAAAATTATCTCAATATAAGATAATTATCGATGGCGAGCCCATCTAATTGTGAGTTTTCGAAGGTCCATAATGCTTGTTCAGGGGTACAAACTATCGGGTATCCATGAAGATTAAACGATGTATTCAGCAGTCCCCCAGCTCCCGTGTGCTCCCGAAATGATTCCAAGGCTTCTCTATATCCTCCATTCCATTCAGCATTTAGCGTTTGAGGCCTGCAGGTTTGATCAAGCGGATGTAATGCAGCAACTATTTCGTCTCGATTCTCAGTAGTGTCAAAGGCTAGTATCATATATGGCGCGGGCCTAGGACTCACAAGATATTCGTGCATTCTATCTTCAAGGATCGTTGGGGCGAAGGGCATCCAAAAATCCCGATGTTTTATAGCGAAGTTAATTCTTCGGATAACTTTTAGATCCCTAGCATCAGCGAGTATGGATCTGTTCCCTAGGGCTCTCGGTCCCCATTCAAGCCTTCCATCGAATCTAGCGACAATTTTATCTTTAGCCACCAGTTCACCAATTACCGCGTCAATTTCATCGTAGTAATCTGCCTTCTTAATCCACCCAGTCTTTTTCAAGACTTCTTCTATTTCCTCATCCTCGTAGGCAGGACCATAGTAAAGGTCTGACAACGGCTCCTTTTCCGGCCTTATTCCTTCACGAAGGCAGTATTCATAATAGGCCTGAAGAGCAGCCCCAATAGGGGTTCCATCATCACCAGCAGCCGGATAGAAAAAGGCATCCTCTACATCAGGCATTTCAACTATCCGCTTGTTAGCTTTAACATTAAGGAACAAACCACCCGCACAAGCAATTTTATGAATATCCGTTTCTTCAATAGCATTGTGAATCCACGTGGATATAAGTCCCTCAAACCACAGTTGGGTCGCGGCTGCAATATTATCAAATCGTTGTCCAGCGAGCAGCCCCTTAAGTTTATTTTGTACAGATCCACAGTAGGCACCTATTGTATTTTGAAATTCTAATGAGTTTTCTGGGTTTAATCGTATAATCTTCTTCACCTGCTCTATACAATATCGAGGATCACCGTAAGGTGCTAACCCCATCACTTTGTATTCATGATCCCACGGTTTAAGCCCAAGATAGCGAGTTATCTCACTATAAAACACATTTCCTACCGAATCATAGAAAATTGATTCTGCTATACGATGGATTTCACCATTCTCACCAATGTTCACCGTGCTGCTTACGCCATCACCAGCCCCATCAGCTGTAAACACTAACACCGGCTCGTCGTAAGACCAGGGACATGAACGATATGTCGATGCCGCATGCGCCAAGTGATGCTCAACAAAAACCACCTCCTTATCCGCTATCCCAAGCCCCTCAAAAATTTTCCTAAGTTGCTTCATGTCACGGAATTTATGCAGTATTTTTACATACAATTTCGCAAAGGTATGGCTAGCGAGAAACGGACTTAACTTTTCGAAAAGTTTGACCCTAAGCGGATATTCCTCTGTAGGCGCGTACACACGGTTTAAACTTACAATCGCGATTAAATCGACCTCAGATGGGGGTATTCCCGCTATTTTAAAGACCTCGCGAATTGAAATTTCGGGGATTTCGGCATAGTGTTTTATGTTTTTCGGCCTTTCCTCTTGAAGTGCAGCGACAACCTTCCCGTCTTGAATAAGGGCTGCCCCAGCATCATGTCCATCATTGATGCCCAATATGGTCACTTTGTTTTTTGGCATATTCTCCACAAACCCTACTTATTGCCTAGTTGTTTTCTGCTTCAGCCTCATTACCGCGTACAGCATAAGCGACGTTATGAACAGTATCGTCCCCATGAACAGCGCCCCCAGCGTTATCAACGCCACTGGTATGCTGAAATACCTCGTCACATTAAAGTACCACAGCAAGTACACCCCTGTCCCTATCCCCAAAATGGTCAGCAACGCTCCCGGCACTCCTAAGAGTAGCAGCGGCCTCTCCTCCACAATCAGCCTCAACGCCATCCCAATCAGCTCAGCCCCATGCCTCACCGGATTCCTCTTCGAAGTTTTCTCCAAGCCTTTGTACCTTACGGCTATCGGGACCTCCACCACCCTCAAACCATTCTTCATCGCCACCGCCAACTGCTCCGTCTCTATACCATAACCCCCAGCCTCACACTGCTGCATGAGATCCAAGACCTTAGCCGAATACGCCCTAAAGCCGCTCTGAGTGTCCCTAACAACCCCCTTACCACTTCTTCTACTCACCGAATTAACCAATTTTAGTCCTAGCCTGCGGTAAAAAGGAGCATCCGTCTCAGAGCCTTCTACATACCTAGAACCTATAACCATGTCAGCCTCCCCTCTAATTATCGGCTCAAGAAGCCTCGGTATCCCATCTGGGTCATGCTGACCATCCGAATCCATCGTCACAACGATGTCTGGGTTTAACTGCTTCAGGTACTCCAACGCAGTTCTCAAGGCTGTACCCTTACCCATATTCTTCTGATGTCTCACCACCATAGCTCCAAGTTTCTCAGCAATCTCCGCCGTCATATCCGTAGAACCATCATCACAAACCAGGACCCTATCCACATACCTCTTCGCCAGCAAAACCACCTTACCTATGGTCCTTTCCTCGTTATAAGCGGGAACAGCGGCAACAATCATCCTTTGCACAGCTATCAGACTTTAAACATGTTGATAGAGGGTTATGGGGTAGTAGTGATAAACTGGCTTGTACCCCTGTGGGATGGGATCGATGGTATACCATATAAGGTAGGAGGGGTATCCTAGCGCTGAGACCTGCTCTAAGGTGTCACATCTAGCAATACTTTTTCTCTCAACATAGTATAGAGCCCAACGGTAGAGGTCGTGTGGGGCACCTACAATGGCATTGGCTGGTGTGTTAGTGTCTAACCATGCTGCAACTTCACGTAATGCATCTACAGTTTGCTGATCTGTCGTCGATACCAGCAATGTGTCCGTGAAACAGAGGTAATGTTGACCAGCATACACAGATAACGGCCTAGAGAAGAACCCTAGCATACTCACCGCCTGCACGCTGACTAACGCGACCGTTATAGCCACTTTCAAGTTTTTCCTAAATTTGGCGAGAGCGTTGGCCGCATATATCGTTACTGGCGGGGCTGCCAGGAACAGCCAACGATCCGGCAGATTAAAGAAGAAGGAGGGCGTGATGATGACCGTTGCGTAGGCCGTGAGAGTAATGACTATCCAGGGAGTGAAGTGCTGATGGTTGAACGCTCCCAGAGCAGAGAGAGGAAGTATGAGACCATAGGCTAATATAAGGACCGAGAGCCACCAATCGAAGGTCATCCATGTACGAGGCCCACCCGCTACAAATAAGGCTCGAAGGGATTCGGCCAAATATACTGGTGAGTAGAGCGTATAGGTAACGAAACCGCTAAGCTTCAATGATAAGTATGTAATAATCGGGACTACGGCTAATAGCGCATAGTGGTTAAAAGCCTTTCTATCTCGTTTGATGGCAGAAAGAACAACATTATAGAGGAGAATAACCTCTAAAACCCCGAAGACGATCTCGTGAAGTAGACCCGTTAACATTAACAATAGGATGATGAGAGCCGTATTCCTCTTGCCCTTCCTTGGACTAATGAAAAACAGGGATGCGAAGAGAACAAGTAAGGCTAAGCTTTGTCTATGCAAGTCCGAGCTCACACGAAGCATCACGGGCGAGGCAGAGAGAAGAAGGCACGTTATCAAAGTATTATATGGTCCCCACTTCAGTCTTTTGTAAACATAAATTGAAAGTACGAATATTGACACTGCATACAACATCATCGGGAAAACCTTCATGAAGACTATCATGTCGACCCCGCTCCGATATACCAGTCCTAAAAATTGTTCGAAGGGGCGCCACGGCTTAAACTCTTGGGCATAAAACTTAGCCAAATACATATAGGAGGGCGTATCGTATCCTATGGGATATGGGGTTTGGAGCTCAGGGACACTCTTCACAGCCAAGGGTATAAGGAACCAAGCGGCATACATCAGCCACTTTTCTCTAGGGAATTTAAGCATTATTTTCACCCTACAACCTCGTAAACCCGTATCTTCGTGTTCTCATAAGCTAAGCCGAGCATCCCGCGATAATGATAAATGTACAGGCTGTCACTGCCAACCATTTCCGGCCTCGTCGTTGCCTCATACACCATGCTAGTCGGCTCAGGGCTCTCTATAAGCACGCTCACCAAGCCCCCACCCGGCTCAAGGCTCAACTCAGCAAAAACCCGAAGCTGCCCCAACTCCGGGTCCGGCCCTACCTCCAGACTCGTAACGTTTCCCTCCACCTCAATGTCAAACCTGCCCGTGTCCAAAATTAGGCTGATTCCTGAGCCCCCCAAAGCATAGCCTTCAAGGGCTCGCTCCCAAGGGATCCACAACCTTAAATCCATAGATGTCAAAGAAACGTTCTCCTTCGGAAAAATCGCATAAGTTGAACTAACAATATTTTCTGTAACCGTCAGAGTCTTATTTATATAAAGCCCATCCGTCTCATAAGCCACAAGCCTCTTATCACTTTGGTTATCTTCAAAGAGAACCCTACCCTGACTCGGGGCTTCAACCCATTCAGAGCCCGGAATCTTAAAATGAACATTCATATAGGAGTCCACAAGGTGCAAGGACGGTTCCTCACATCTCTTCACAAGGCACGCATTCAACAAGCTAGGATTCCTCACCGGTGAAACAATGTAGCCCTCACCGCACTCCTTGATGAGATCAGCCATGGAACCCGTCCAAACCCTCAACCCCGAGCTCCTAGCCGAGTTAACCCGAACCCAAACCCCAGCCTCAAGATCACTCGACGAACCCGTGAACTCCATATACACCCTCTCCACCCCGCTGTCCTTCGACCTTCCCACCTCAATTGCCGAAAAATTTCCTAAAGCCTTAACCTCCACGGATTCTGCAGGAGGAGCTATGGTAAGGAAAACCTTGCTGCCATCGACCGCCTTCGAAAGCATCCCCTTCCCCCACTCAACCCATATGGGCAAGGAAAACTTCTCCAGCTGTACTCCAGCCTTGGCTCTGAGTTCATACGTGATTAAGGCCTCCGGAGAGTTAGCATTCACCCGAAGAGTTTTGTCCACAAACAGATGCGATGTAGCAAACCGAAGCCTCAAACCCGGCATAGACGAGGATCGATCCAGCCACTTCGCCCCCAAGAAGGCGCAGTTGCTCGGTGCCTCCACCAGCTGCTCACCTTCCTCCAAAAGCGTCGCCCTAGCATAAGAGTCGTCGATGTAGAGCAGCCTCGAATAGTCGGACCCGTTGAAGGCCGCGATGTAAGGAGCCCTCTCTGACGAGAAGGGTTGCCACTCATCCACCACCAAATACCGAGTTAGGAGCCTAAAGTTCGTAGAGAGAATCGTTTCAGCAGAGAGTGCCGGCGGGGTCCTCCTTTCAGCGTAGCCCTCAATCCATGGAATCAGCCGCTCCTCAGTCACAACCAAGGCATCCTCAGGCGTGGAATCCTTAATCCAGTTCAGTGTATCCAAAAGCTCCGAATCCCCATAATCACCCAGATAGTTGTTCCCCTCGTACAACTGCGAACATGAGACAAATCCGTAGTTCAGCGAAGCCGCAACAAACATGGAGGATAAGACTAGAGCGAAGGCCTTATTCACGTCAACGGTGACCTCAAGCTCTGACCCATTAGCCGCTAACGTATTCATCCTCTTAGCAATGAACGCATCCCTCAGTCCAAAGAATGGCGCAGTAGCCAAAACTACAAGAGGCGGAACCGAAAGGATGTACGTCGCACGAAACATAGGAGGGGGAAGCGCAGACGATACGAGGGACGCCCAGATCCAAAGGCCTAGCAACGCTGGAGTCCGCCACCCTGAACGGATGTAAAGGCTATATGCTCCCATCAGCGCGCACGAAAACAGCAGGAACGGCGTAACTGGGTCTAAGAACAGGTTAGCGGGGCTAACTACCGCAAGAGGCTCAACAACATCGCGTTGAAGGTAAGCAATTATTGGAGCTACGGAGAAAACTAAGATGACGAGTGGACGCCACCTTAAGCGCCTCTCTGCCAAGCTCAAGCAAATAATCCAACCCGCCAACGTCAAAACCAGAACCACCCCGGCAGTTAGATGAGCCAACGATGCCAGCAACCCAGCTAACGAAGCAACAACCAGAGCCAACAAAGACAGCTTACCATCTCTAAGAGACACAAGCGTGAATAAGAGACACGACGTGACCAGAAGAAGCCCCAGCAAAACAGGGTATTCACCCATCCAAAGAGGAGGAAATAGAGCCGGGTAGAAAACCAAAGCCCACGAAGCCGCAGCGCCAGCCAACCAGCTCCCCGTAACCCTCCAAGCGAGGAAATAAACAACTAGTGGAAGAAGAATCAACGGCGCAATGGCCGCAAGCTTCAAGGCCGAAAACGCACTCACAAAACCCATCAAATACGAAGCAAGGAGAGGAAAAAGACTACTCGAGTGAGTTAGCCAACTCGTCTCGGCAGCCTGCTTCATAGCCAAAAACTGGAACCCAGCCTCCAACCCAGGCGGGAAAATCCTTGAACGCATCAATCCCCAAACGAGCAGGAAGGAGGAACCACATGCAGCAAGAGCCATGATAAGCGAGGCTAACGGAAACAAAGTTCTCAGCACCCTTTGAACTCTTAGTCGGAAAGCTAAAGTCATCGCTTCCTCTCAAACCATTCTTTATAAAAAACCAGGAAAACCGCAGACAATAGGCACATCACGGGAGCTGTTCCCCACACCAACCCTTCCACCAAAATAACGCTCCTCTCAAATTCGCCCAACGAAAGCATCGGAATTCCATCCCTAAACCACACCGCAGTCGCACCATCCGAAAGCATGCGCAACTTCGCAAAACCATGAGCCTCAAGAAACCGTTCGTAAAATGGGTCCGAGCAGAAAACCCACTTCAGGCTGTAGCTCGGCGCATCCTTCAAGACGTTGTTTAGCAGAGCCAGCCCATCCTCACCCATAACCTCATAGTAGTACTTTGAACCGTCTATGACACCCACCCCACTCTCTCTCAAAACTGGAAGCATCCTACCAGTATAGTAAACGCCGTCTAGCGTCGTAGCGTTCACCATTATGCTCAGCCTAGCCAGTTGAGCCTCCCCAAACCCTAACGTCAGATACCTCCACCTCCAACGGGCGTCTCCGTCAAGGAAGGCCTTCACCTCCTCTAGTCTAACTTCCCCTGGATGACCAAAGTACACAGCTAGGTTGCTAACCCACCAAGAGTTCACAGCTAACGAAACAAGCAACCCGATCAAAAGGAGCTTACCTAACCTAAACCTCGTCAGACGGTCACTTGCCAGCCTGCATATCAAACCGGAAAAAGGCAATAACAAGACTCCTGCCCACAGTGCAAACCTGTCGTAAGTGACCCACTTCCACCACTCCCCGAGAACCATGGGTAGGGGTGTAGTTCCTCCTAAACCCATCACGAACATGAAAAGGCCCCCTGAAACCAACGGGACCAAGCCCCTATTCTTGACCGAGAACAAGCATGCAAGCGGCACAAAGACTAGGAAGACCCCATACATGTTCCAAAAGAAAAGGTCAGCCCTTCCCGGGTTTGAGAACAGCCCTCTCGACCCGTGATAGATCGGAGCCTGCACCTCAGCGCCCAACAAGAAGGCCCAAAACGGATAGACCACAATGAGGCAAACTAACCCACCCACCACCGAGATCAAAACTAATCGAAAAACAATCCTTCTCCAATCTATCCCATTAAGCGACTTCAAAATCACCATAACCAAGGATAGCAGGAGGCATAACGGCAAAAAGAACAAGGCAGAAAAATGGTGGGAGCCAACAGACACACCTAGCAAAGAAACGGCCAAAGCAAAATTAATCGCCTTTCCACCTTTAAGGAACCGGTACAAGCAAACCGACGCAAAGAGAGAAGAAACCAACCCAAACAACGTCGTAAGCTGGCCCGAAAAGTACGCAGTTTCGCCTATTGAAGGCAAGAAAACGCTGAGAAGGCAAGCATAACCAGCCGACTCATTAGATACGAAAACTCTGGCAAAGGAGTAAACCGCCGCCGGAATCGAGACCATCAGCAGCAACAACAGAACCTGAAAAGCCGCCTCCAACCCCAAAAGAAAGGAAAGCAAGGCAAGGCACTGATGAACCAGCGGAGGATAAGTGGTCACATAAAAACCTCCAAACCACCTAGGCTCCCAGGGGCCAAACCACGAACGCATATAGTGATCCGCAAAGAACATGTGGGTATATGCGTCGTAACTCCACCTGTAAGCGCCGGTCAACGTCAAAGCAAGGTTGAAGACGAAGGCAAGTGCTGTCGCGAGCAGCAGAAGCCTGTTCGCCCGCCTCACGAAGCCTTCCCTAAACACTTCATGTACACCTGGAAATATTGTCTAGCAACTTTGCTCCATGTCCTGGATCTAGCAAACTGCAGGTTCTTGTCCTCGATTTCTCTGATCAAGCTGGGGTTCGATAGGAGCCTCCTCAAACAATCCACCAAAGCATCCACATCCCTTGGAGGAAAAACAAGACCTCCTGCTCCCTGCTCCATGAGCTCCCTAAACACAGGCAAATCCGCCATAACCGTTGCCTTTCCAAAACCCGCAGCCGTGTGAAACGCTCCACTAGTCCCCACACAGGAAGTGTACGGAAAAACCACAACATCCCCTTGAGAGAAAAACGACGGTAGATCGTCCTCAGGGACGTAATCAACAAAGACTATATTCCCATTACCATTCGCGATTCTTTTCAGCTTTCGAGAGTACCCTAGAAACCGGGGATGAGGGCTGTCGGTGATGATGAGCCTCAAGTCAGGGTCATTCATCCTTTGAAAGGCCTCGATAAGACACTCTAACCCTTTGTATGGGCTCAGCACGCCAAAGAACAGAATGGCAGAGTTGCAATCACATGCGGCATAGCTGTCTTTTGGGTTGGTCGATCCATGAGGGACGTACATAACATTTTTCGGTTTGTTCTGCACATTTCTGGTGTGACTGGCTACTATATTGGATTTAGTAACCAGAAGGTTGCCAAGAGCCAATCCCAAGCGGTTGAAAAAGGATCTTTTGACGCCGAATTCTTCGAGTTCAAGATCACTGCTCCCGAAATGGTGGAAGGTGGTCACCACTCTAAATCCCAAGATCCGACAGATGGGAATGAGACAAAGACCTACTAAGTTTGCGATTCGTTGATTTCCCATCGAAAAGAAGTGAACATTGAAATGAACCACTTCAGGCTTAAGCTTAAGCAACTTAAAGATGAGCAAGAATATGGACAGGGGATTGTCCGGTCTCCAGGTCCGAAGAACCGTGGTCTTCTCACCATACCTCTCAATCTTGGGACTATTTTCATTAGCCAAGACCCAAACCCCATCAATCTCATCAATATCATCTAGCTCCTTTACCAGCTGGTAGCCGTACTCGCTTAACCGCGCCCTACCCGGAGGGTAAGAAGACACAAAACAGACTCTCAAAGTTCTGGAACCTGGATCCGTAATCCACTGTTTCTTATAATCCACTGTTTCTTATATTCAAAGTCCACCAGAGTCTCGCCAAGTTTTTCACGAAACCCAGGGTGTCACTTAACAGTTCAACCTTAGATCCACCATTCACCCTCGTCTCCGTCCACTCTACCGGTATCTCGATGACCGGATACCCCTTTCTCCTAGCCCTAACAATGATCTCGGTGTCCCAAAACCAGCCGTCTGCCTCCACGTCATCTAATAAGGCATCAACAAACTCTCGGTGAAAGGCCTTGAAGCCACACTGGTGGTCGTGAACGCCGTCTCTAAAGGCCAGCCGCACCAACAAATTGTAGACCTTACTCGCCGCCCATCTCAAAGGAGGGCGCTTCACCCTAGATTCTCTCAGATGCCTCGAACCAGTCGCCATGCCCCGCGAACTCTCCGCCACCCTAACCAAACGATGAAGAGAGCCAAGATTCACCGCAAGATCAGCATCCAGATACATGAGGGTTTCACCCCTTGCACGGCTAAAGGCCCTTTTTAGCGCCGCCCCTCGACCAAGCCTTTCATCCGAGGACAGGTGCACAACTCTTGGGTTCTCAGAAGCCATAACCGCAGCAACCTCATCGGTTCCGTTCGTGCTTCCATCAGTACACAAGATGAGCTCGTATGAGCCAACTTTTGGGTTTAAAGCCTTCTTCACTACTTTGACGCAACCATCAATCAGATTTCTCTCATTATAGGCCGGGATGACAATAGACAAGCGACAACCATTCCTAGAGTTCAAGCCATAGACACCGTGTAGACGTAGATGGCTATCCTACCACTGTGGAAAGCTTCTCGAAAAGACGGCGAGACCGTTGGCTGCCCATACCACCCATAACCGTTCACCCACCAGATAAGATAGACCGGATCGTGGCCAAGCTGAGCCACTTCTTCCGCCACCCTTTCCGGATTTCCGTACTCATATTGTATAATTCGATCCTCACCAAGCATCAGTAGTGCCCATCCGTAGAACGCCCTATGGGTGAGCAGACGAGCACCTTCATCCATGTCATCCCTTAGCCGCCGTAGAACATTGATGGTGTCTTGGCAGTCGCTTAGGGGAACGCTATTTTGCAGCATAGATGAGGGAATGTAAATCGTGTATTGACGGATTGCAAAGATGCCGTACCCGTACGGCAGAGCCACGAACGCTGCAGTAAGGATTCCGAAGATTAGGAATGTGAGAAGCCGATAAGAGTTCAGCTTGATCTTTGTTAACGCCTCTACCGCGTAGAAGGATAGGGGATACGTCAGCATCAGGACCCAACGGTACCCACCAAACCACGCGCTTTGAGTGACCACCGGGAATAGGATAGCTGCTAAACTCCAAAACGTCCAAGACTTCATGGGAAGATTTTTCAGAAAATTGGCACCCATCAGCGCTAAAGGCAGCAGGGGCAGGTGGCAATAGAGAAGGAAGCCCAACATTTTAACGACCATATCTGGATAGGAGGAAAAACCGTTCAGAGAGAGCCACCCTTCTGATTCCTTTCCCGGAAAGCTGATAAGGACGGTGAGAAACTCACCTGATGAAACCCTGCACTTAGCGTATATGATTAAAAGAAATAAGAGCACGGCTGGCAGGGATAAGAGGACTAAACCACGAGCCTCGACATACTCCCTTTTGAATAACAAACGCAAAACCATAGCGCCGACCATAACGAACAAGATCACAGTTACCAGTTCGTGGCTCAGCGCTACCAGGATCATTGTTAGAGGAGGCAATACGAGGTTTTTCCAACCGTTGAAATCCTTGTGGAGCATCGTTAACGCCATGAAAAGAAAGATTAGGGCGAGTTCATTTCGAAGAAGATCCCATGAAATCCTCAGCGCCACAAAGTATAATGTGGCGAGAAGCGTAGCTAGGAAGCTTTTCCTAGGAGGCCAACCCAAGGCGTGGCTCGCAAAACCATAAACAGCCAAGGCAAGGAAACCGTGCAACAAAGGAGCAACCACTTTAATCGCTAAGACTAAATCGACACCTAAGAGGGTTGTTAGAGTCAACATACAATAGAGGAGGGGAACGTCCGCTAGAAATCTCCAAAAATCGATACCGTGACGCATCCACGAGTGAACAAAGGGAACATAGTAGGCTATAGAGTCAAACCCCATAACGTACGGCCCCATCAAGGCCTCCGGCAAAGCCCGCACAGCCAAAGGTATCAAGAATGCGAAAAGAGGGTATCGAGTCTCACCCCTCGTCCACAAGACTGCTCGAATAGTCCGCCCAAAAGAAGCAGGGAAGCGACCACTATTAACTATTGCCAACGAAAAACTTCAGCCTACCACATTGAAGTTGGTGATAGTCCCTGTTCTCATCGTCCGTGTCCATCGGCCAGGCCTCCTTAGAAGGATCTGGATCAGCGCATAGGAGGCTATGAAGGTTTCTAGACTCCAATACGCGTAAATAAAGGGCAACCATAGCATATTGGTTACTTTCCGAGGTTTCGTTGTGTAAACCAAGGCTATCCCGATGAGAAACAAAGGAATTATGGTCAGGAGCGACGTGACCTGCGTGAACGTAGTGAAAACAGGGTCCCGTTGGACCGGAACTAGGAGGGTGCAGAACGTCATGAGGTAGCCCATGAGACAGAAAGCCAGCATGTACGGCCCCGCCAGGGTGACCTCCGCGTCAACGCTCCTTCGGTTAAGCCTTGTGACGAGCTTCCCATATTTCAGCGCGATCTCCATGTTCCCCCTACACCATCTTATCCGCTGCCCTATCAATTGCGTGAACCTTGCCGGATGCTCTTGCCACGATCGAGCCTCTGGGGCGTATCTTATGTTGTATCCCTTTTCCATCAGCCTAACAGAAACCTCCATGTCCTCTGTTAGAGCTTCTTCGTTCCACCCACCCACCTCCTCCAAGGCCTCCCGTCTAACAAACTGGCAAGTACCCGCAAGATTGACAAATAGTCTGAGGACATCCTTGCCCCGAATGTACGCCTCAAACCTCACAGCCTCCTCATATGAGATAAACTTGGTTAACATGTTCTCTTCAGCGTTTATGGCACACACCGTGCCCTGCACCCCAGCCACTGAAGGGTCGTCAAAATACCTAACAGCCTCCAACAGCACGTCTGACCCAGGAACATTATCCGCGTCAAACGTGGCGATGATCTCACCCTTCGCGTGTTTGAGAGCGTAGTTCAGGGCAGCTGGCTTTCCATTTGACATCGGCTTTTGAAGCACCCTAATATGAGCGGGATCGCGCTTAGCATATCCCGTGCATATTTCCATCGTTCTGTCCACCGATCCGTCATCAACGACGATGATTTCCCTCTTCTGTGGAGGATAATCCAAACTCAGTAACGCGTTTAAGAGCCTGCCTACAACCCTTTCCTCGTTTTTCACCGGAACTATGATCGAGACCGTAGGCAACTTTTCCTCCAATCGCGGCACCTTCCTCCTGCTCTGACGAGCCCTTCGTAAGTGCTTTACACCAACCACCACGATGGGTACACTGTACAGGGTCCAGGCGTAAAGGAGAGAAAGTATGCAGACAGCTATTAAATATCCCAGGTTCACTCTGATGCCAACCTCCGAGCTCTTTGCCATCCTGCTCTAAGGGCCCTCAGTAGCACCGGAAAAAGAAGCACCGCGGAAAGGATGAGGCCCTGACCCGTGAACAGAGGCGCGTCTAGGCTTGGGAACGGATGGAAGGCAATCGGCTCCTTAAGCAATTTCAGGCTTGGGGTGAGGCTTGGAGAGCTGCCGATGTGAGCCACCAATCCAGCTTGAACCCATAGAGAGTAGCCATATAAAGGCCATAGAAGGGGCGTATAACCAGAGAAGAGATCCAAGACTAAGTGCGACGCCACCGCCAACAACCCCAACCCAACATAGCCATAAACCCTCAGCCTCAACTTGTAGGTTAACAACAGTAGCGACATCGCCACGACCAACACAACAAAAAGCGAGTGGGAGAGCGACCTATGCACAAGAAACAGGGCGTCCAGATCCGGCAGAAGAGCCAATAGCGAGATGGGCAACGCCTTCTTAGTCTTAACGCCTACAAGCGTCAAGGCGGTGAAAGGCACCACGAAATGAATTAGGGGCTCCACTACGCCACCCTCGACCTTTCAGCTTCCTCAATGAGCCTTCGAGCCTCCAGCTCCTTCCTATACTTCTCTATCTTTTCTAGGCAGGCTTCTCGTATGAACGCTGTCTTGGTGGGCCAGTAGCCCACCACCTTCACCAGCTTTTCAATCTCCTGAAGAAGGCGTGTAGGAACGGAAATGGAGGAATAAGACTGCCTTTTCCTTTCCCTTTTCTCTCTGCGGCTCATCCTACTCACGCGTCAGTAGATAAGAAGCCCCATGCTTTCCAGGTAGTCACTAACCATCGTCTCATAGTCTTTAAGTAGCCCGTTCACCTTTCCCTCGTCCCTCTTTCCAGAGATTAAAACATACGCTGAGGCCACCATGTCCATGGAGAGGAGAATCAAGGTTTCCAAGGGGTTATTGTCCCTCATATTCCGCTTATACCCTTTATCGCGTCTCATGGTCTCATCGATGTAAGCCTCCGACAATCTATAATAGGGCTCCACGTCCACGTTGGGAAACCTTCCTCTCAAAAGCTCCAAAGCTAAGCTATCTAAAGAAGACTTAACCTCGAATAGGTTTAAGCGGGCTGGTTCTGACGAGGACATACTAAACCCTATTCATCTCCTGTGGAAAGCGCTATAATCGAGCCTGTTGCTCCCCTCATACGCTTTACGGCGGTTTGTACTTATCCATGATGGTCAAGAACTGGACAAAGCCCTTATCTTCCGGCCACTTAGCGGCGGACTTATTGCCCCAAGCTTGAGCGATTTGGCTGAGCTTTTGGGCGAGGCGCAGCCCAACTGTCCCCATTTTGTAGACAAACTCGCCTATTAGGGCTTGTATACCCCCCATAGCATCCAGCAGCTTCTTTATAATGGGCACGAGGAGCTTGGCCAAGCAGAGGCTGCGAACCTTTTCTTTCACCACCATTATCACGAGTTCCATGAGGCTTCGCTGATCCCTACTCAACTCATTAAACCAAACTCTGCAACGTCGGGCCCTCAGCCTCAACTTAGCCAGCATATCCCGCGTGGGATGGATATCGCCCCAAAACTTCACGGCTTCCCCACCCAACCAAACTGCCCACCACGGAGAGGCATCATGGCAAAGATGACGCCAACTCCCCTCCTTAAACACCCTATGTCGAAGGGCAAATAACCCAACGTAGCGGGGGGTGTCGACCATATAAAGCACCTGTAACGCACTTAAACGCTACATAAGGTGCACTCTTAACGCATTAAACCTATCATATCAAAATCAAAACACCTTAGTATATCCAACAATATTATCTCTTTCGAAACCTCTTAATTCTCGTGAACTTCCTCTTGTTTATTAATGATGATCTTAGAACTCTTTTTGACTCCTTCAATTAATTAGATATCCGATTCGAATTAAGATACGCTTTCGCTTACTCACCTCGCAGGCTTCACCTTCGTAATCCGGCACTTCACCAAGTCACCGTCCTTAATGTCGAGGGCAGCCCTAACCTCCGTCGGTATCGTTATCCTCCCATCCCCACGAACATAAGACATGAACTCCGCCTGTTCCGTCGACAAACTCAAAGCTCCAACGATTGGTGCTTCTGTAATTATTTTTCCAAAAATTATCACTTATCGTCACTATTCTGAAATGAAAACCAAAAATGAACACAACTAATTAACTAGGTTATGTTTAAGAATCCCTGGGGATATAATATTTAGGTATATCCTAGACTAATTTTCTATCGAGTTCTAAAATTTAAATCAATTAGCAAACTTCAACCCTCAAATTTATAAGAAGATCACTTTTGTCACCTTCGCACGGTGCAGGAAAAATTTATGTTTAAGATTGACTGGCGCCACTAGCATCATTCATTACTTTATTTAGGTTCTCACTCGTTTAGTTCCGTTTGACCACTTGGTCTCCGGAATTACCAAGACATGGTTAACGTTGTGTTCCACGCTTTTCCTGATCGCATTAACCGCATGCTTTAACTCTCGTGTTTCCGGCACCCCTTCCAGCTGCGTTTCCATCGTGACAATGAGGTTGCAACCCCTCACTTCGGCGCCTAAGACACGGCAAGGAATCAAGTCGATATCTCGAATTCGTCCCATTTCAATCATCCCACGAATGTAGGACTTCAAATCCTCTAGACTAGTCATCCTAATCCACCTCAGGAAAGAACCTATCAGTTGAATCAAATAAAAATCTTTGTAAAATTTTTTGTATGTTCTTGCAACAGCGTCATTCAAGTTCTCTCGGTTACCGCCTAGAAAAGTCTTTGCGCACCCAAAAAGGACGGGTTAAGGCTCCTTTCGCTCTTTTGCCGCTTCCCAAAGCACCACCCGCTCCGACAGTTCAACTCGCCGAACCGCTCCTTCAGCCGCCAACATCAGTAGGTGGTATCTCACCGTAGTCCTGGGGAGCCTAAGCTTAATAGACAGTTCAGGTGAGATCGGAATCATCCATAAGCTTTTAGAAAAAAGTGACGACTATGCAATTAAGTCCGCGGAATATTATCAGAAGGGATTAGCACTTCGGGCGTGGCGTCAGGACGCTTTTCTCAATTTCTATAAAGCATGTGAACTAATTTTCAACAAGTATTATAGTGACGCAGACGCCCAAGAGCTTGCGGATAAGTTTCAAAAACCGAAAGCAGAAATCACCACGAAAGAAAAAATGGAATATATGTGCGAAAAATTAGGCGTGGAACGTGAATTATGGGATAAAATCGAGGAAATAGTGAGTATAAGGAGCACCCAAGATGTTGCACATGCAAAGTTATCTGAAGGAGAAATAAATAAAGAAGATCTGACCGCTTGTATGAAGATAGCTAAACAAGTTATTCTCAACTATCTTAGAAACTTGGAATGAGGTGGCCAAACCGACACTAACAGAGCCGAGTTCGATTATCCTTAAAAGGAACTGACTAGCTAAACGATATGAAGAGTATTTAGTCTTTGAAACAAGTGTTTCATCTTAGAAACCGTTTTTTCATGGTATCCCTTATATTAAGCCTTACTATACAGTTTGGTTTGGCTTATAACCCGAAAATTGAGAAGGGGAGAAGAGGAAGCTTGTGAACAGCATTGACTATGCCATGATCTTTGCATTGAGCTTCGGGACAGGCTTAGGAACCACGCTGGGAGCGGAAGCCGCTCGCTTCTTGATTCGTTCATTTCAGAAAAGGCTGAAGAAGGAATGAGCGCCTGGAGAGGTTCATAGATTAACGTTAGGGAATGCTCAACGGGAAGTATAATTAAAACGAAGGCAATAGTCTTGTCAATGGACTCACAACTTCAGATACCGTCCGTGAGATTAAGGAGATGCCCCTTGAGGAGAAATATGACGGACTTTTGGGGACTTCACATTCTTTCTGAATCCAGAATTTTGATTTAGAGAATGTCTTCCCGAGTCATAAACTATTTTTATACATAGAGCCAATTTTTCATAAGTGTTACCATAATGGGAATTATTGCAGAAAAAATGAAAAATGAATTGTTCGTACTATTTTTTCCAAGTCGAAATAAAGCTTCCAAACTACATCGTAGCCGTCTCTCGCAAAGGGAAAAAGAAGAGCCTATGGTTAAACCACTAGTGGAGGAAGAAAAATTCTTTTCAGGTTGTCTTCATCATTTCGGGTATTTGGCAAATCGTCCTAAGAACGCTCCCATACCGGAAGAATGTATTATCTGCCAAAGATTAGGGGACTGTATGGTGGCGACAGTAAGAAATGATATAGAGCAGGGAGAACTTTCGGAGGAGGATAAAATGGTTAGGTGTCTTGATTGTGCCAATATGCTTGTTGTTATTGACAACAAAGGCAACCTTAAAGGATACGTTTGTGAGGCTCAACCTAAACATAGCAGTGATTTTCGTTTCTTAGAAATTCCTCGTGATGAACTTTCTAAAAAGAAAATTTATTGCGATTTGTTCGCACCCTTAATTTCAGTGCGTACAATGACAGAAGATGAAGTAGAGACACATGCTGAGCAAATCAACGATTTTAAACATCAATACAACAAACAAAAACCTGTAGGAGATAAACTACACTCTATTTTCGATGAACTATTTGATACAAGCAAAAAAGGATTTGTAGAAGAAGAGTATTAAGATTAAGAAATTGTCTTAAGATGTTCTCTCAATTCGTCCTTTAGTTTTTTAACTTCACCGTTTGGTAAACATTCCGAAATCTTCAAGCCCCCGGATTTCCCAGTCTTTCTTTTGAGATAGACCTTAGAATACCCTTGAGGACAGCCGAAGAAACTTGAGGAAATGATCCATTCACCCCCTAGAATTCTGAGAAGCCCAACTACCTCTTGCTTATCTATTCTCAATAGTTTCTTCGATGGTGAGATCAATATTCTCATCTCCTTATTTTGATGGCAATCAGACAAAATCGCTCGCTCTATTGTCGTATAGCCATCATAAATTAACGATGGTTCCACTTAAAAGTTCCTGTCATCCATAGCCATTGTGCAGCCATGGAGCGCTCAAGCTTCTGTCCTAGATGTAAACGGCTGGGTCTGAGTTTCAAAGCAGAGGTGAAGGCGACAGTTGCCACGTGAAAAGTTTAAGTACAATTACGAGGTGAAAAAAGTTTGGGTGAGGAGAATTTGTCTATAACTAAAGTTGCAGCATTATTGGTTGTGGGGTTGGTTGTTGGTTTGGGTATAGGTTATGGTCTAAGTTTTGCCCAAATTTCCTCGTTGCAGTCTCAGATTTCGCAGTTGCAGTCTAAGTATCGGGAAGACACGAAAGAGACTGTAAACCAAGATATGGAGTTACTGCTCGGCTTGATGAGTAAGCTTGCCAAAGTGTCAGAGGATAAATATCTGAAAACGAATGTTCAGACTTTCTCCTTGATGTGTAATATTTTCTCTGAGCTCGCGAAAAGTAAAGATGTTGAGGAGCATAAAAGAATCCTTTACCTAGAACATACAAAGAATGTATTTGCTAAGAGTCCCTCCATTCAGCGCTCATACGATAAGGTTTGTGGTTACTATGATGAGCTAGTAAAATTCCATTTGCTAGGGATCGTTGAAATAAAGGCATATCAAACCATTCTCAATAAGCTAGTTATGGCCCTCGTTGAATTAGACAATGCAATTTCCAGTGATCCGTAAGGTAACATGGCAAGGCGAAAAACAACCGTTCCTAGGAACCTAGCATATTTAAAACTCGCCATTTACCTAGTTGGATATGATGAAGCGGCCAAACCGACACTAGTTATTTCTCTAATCAGATTATTTAGAACCACTTTTGAAGAGTAACTAAAAACTGAACTCTTCGATCCCTATTTTTCTATTCTTTGACTAATTACAAGACCATATAGAAAAGAAGTAAATTTTGAAGTAAAGCAGAGAATTAACTCTTAAATAAATAATCAAAGAACTGGTTTTAATGAACATAGAAGCTATAAGTTGATAAGCGGGCAACCGCCGACGTAGAACACGCCCTTTCTTCCTCTCCCTCACGCAAAGGGAAGAAACTGAAAGCTCTTCATGGAGACTCAACCTACCTTCAAGACAAGCTGAGATCAGGTCCGTCCTCATATTGGCCTGGACCTACTTAAAGAGGCTAAAGGCGCCATGGAGGCTGGCGAGCTCTTTCTTTCAGTTGTAGTTAAAGAGGTTTTCCGCACTCAATGCAGTTTGGCCAATAAAAACATTGGGTCTGAGTATGTCGCTTGTACCATTTACCAAAAACTACGCTGACAACAGCACCGAGGCGGGTTTTCAGTTCACGTTCTTCTGCGACGTTTGCCGAGACGGATACAAGACAAAGTTCACTGAGTCGAAAACACGTAAAAAGGCGGGTTTCTTAAGGGGCATTGGAGCTGCCGCATCGGTATTAACCTCTGTGACTGGAAGGGGATACGGAGTTGGATACGGAGTTGAGAGGGGCACAGACGTGCTTTCAGAAAGGTTTCAAGGTATGTCTCCAGAATGGCACAAAGAGCATGAACAAGCCTTCCAACTAGCCCAAAACGAGGCCATGGGACATTTCCACAAGTGCCCAAAATGCAACTTTTGGGTTTGTGAAACATGTTGGAACGAGGAAGAAGGACTATGCGTAAACGATGCTCCTCGTGTGGCGGCTGAGATCGCGGCGGCCAGGGCTCAGGTAATGAAGGAGCAGATATGGGCAAAAGCAGCGGAAACTAAGGTTTTCACTGGCGAAATAACCACTAGAGAGACGATATGCCCACAATGTGGAAAACCAGCAGGTTTAGGGAAGTTTTGCGTCAACTGTGGTGCACCTCTGACGATGATCAAATGCCCACGTTGTGGGGCTCAAAATGCTGCTGGTGTAAGGTTCTGCGGTGAGTGTGGAAACAGACTCGCCTAACGTGAAGGAAGTCTTTCAGTAGATGCTTACCATAGTAGTAGTACATTGTTAAGTAGTGAAAAGATTGAGAGAAGAAAAAGAGCCGATAATGGAGTGCTCGATGAACTACACTTATCTCGACGAGGCTGGAAGCGAATTAGCAACTGGTGAATGCAAGGGGAGACTAGATGAAGAGAATCTGACCATACTGCCCAAATTTGGCAATGTTTTGCTTTTCCCACTCAGAGACATCGTGGAGGTTATCCCTGAAGGTTATAGAATAACACTACCCCTAATTTGTAAAGAAAAGCTCACCCTTTTTTATCTCGGATATCATTATAAGGATTTTCTGAGAGTTTTGACCAGCCTCCGTAATGAGGTTTTAATAAAAGACCTTCTCATGCAGGAAAACCTTAGAAAATCTGGCGTAGAAATGGAGTTTGTTTACTTTGATGAAACTGGGAAGGAGAAACAAGGGGGCAAAGGAGAAGCCCGCCTCTACGAAACGGGTTTAGTCATTATCCCAGAGAGAGGCGATATTTTTAGGATACCCTACAGCGACATATCAGATTTATCACAAAGGGACTATAGTGTTATATTCAACACAGAGTTTGGAGAAAAATTGATTGTTTCGAAAATGGGTTATGATTTCGATCCATTTCTAAAGACTCTCTCGGACATCAACGATGAACTTCAGCTTAAGGTTCTTTCCTCTTTGAAGGAGCTCATCCCTGGGGCAAGTCCCACCTCTTGGATAAGGGTCGCAAGATTCATGAGGGAGGGCAAGGCTGCGAGACGAGCTGATATAGAGGCAGTCGACCCAAAAATGTGGTTGGAGTTGGAGAAACGGATTAGTTCAGTGGGTCTGGAAGAACCCTATAAATTTCTTAAGGGAATATCCCGGGAGGAACGAATATGTATTGGCTTAAAAAGGGGTTTGATGGGAGACCTAACCGGGGAATACCTTTGGTTTTTGGTACCTATCTATAGTTCAAACTCAAAGGAACCTGGTAATGCTGTGGCTATGGAGGCAACCACCGGTGAAGGAGGTGGGAAAGCCACATATTTCTTTAGGATGGTGAGCAGAGAGGCTTACCCAAACTATAGTCTAGATGAACTGGATCAGGAAGCCGACAAGTTCATCAAGAGGATAAACCGATGCATGCTGGACATCAATTTCCGAAGGGAGCCTATTTATCTGCCCGATAAGAAACTGGAGGAGCCTGCCTATTTTAATTATAAATTTGCCGTGCAAAAACTTGCATCCCTCAGAACTCTTAGGAACCTCTTCGTAGGAAGGGTGATTCATGCTACTCCAGAACAGTGGAAAAAGGACGTGATGGATCTATTAAGGTTTAACGTAAGCACGTTAAGCAATGAGGATAAGTGGTGAAAAAGCACCAATTTCCGATAGGTTGTAGATGACTCAGAGTGAGAGACGCTCGGAAGGAGGGGATAGACTCAGCCTCGCTTCCTTTGGATTTTTCCTCATCCTCATAGGCGCTTCCTCGATGGTCTTCTTCGTCCTTTAAGAGTTTGTTTAAGGGTTAAAAAATCATGACAAGTTCCACATACTAAAGCCAAATTCTCCAAATCTTAAAGATTTCGAGAATAATAACAAGAGTTAAAGGAGTTCTCTTAAAAAGCAGATCCAAAATCTAAAGTGAAGGATTATAAATTTCTTAATTTTATCCATTTGTAAACCTTCATAAAGCCATGTTATAAATGATTTGGAATTCTACATATTAACGAGGGATATATCTCTAAGTTATGTACTTAAAAGTCTTTATGTACACGTCAAAAATTTGAGTCGAAAAGAATTATTTGAGTTTGGCTTTCAATTCTTTCTTACACAAAACTTATTAAAAGAGGAAAATTAGCATAATCAAACGTTTTCTCAAGCATTTCCTTGTCTTGTTCATAATAGGGTGTATGTCCTCCACGCATAATCCTAGGATCTCTTCATCTTTAATTTCCTTTAGGCTCTTCCCTTACATAGATGCGGTCCAACCTTGACTATTATTGAGTTGTTGCCTTCCGAATAAACTTCAGCGCTCACATCTTGGCCGCAGGTTCTGCAGCGAACCTTGACGCTATGAATTGGCTGAAGCTTCAAGAGCATTATCCTCCAGCAGTTGAGATGCCTTCCATAGGAGAAATGTATATCCGCCATTTCTTCTCCCCAAATAGAAAACGATATCGTAATATTTAATACAATGTTTTTGAACATCTCGTTCTCCTCTTCTTCAAAGAGTTCGTCCATAGGCTTAAACGCCTCATCAAATTTTCTCATCTTTTCCCTTAAACGCTTCTTCTCCTCTTGTGAGAGTTCCTCCACTTATACTCCAATAGTTTTATGAATTCCTTCAACTTACCCTCTCAGTCAAAGATCTACTAGCCTTTTTCCCTCATCCTCCAAAATAGAAAAGTCAAAATAAAAACTTGAAAACATCTCTCCTTAACCAAAAACCTTATTACTAATATACTTTGAATAAACTTCACGGGTGCATTTTTTGAAGGAAAAAAACGATCCGCCAGAAGAAGGAAGGAGAGATTATCTAAAGACTGTTGGTGGTCTTGTAGCCGGTCTCGCCATTGGAGGGGTAGCTGGCTGGCTGGGGAAGCCCGCCGGTCCCGGGATTACGGAAACTGTGACGCGTACAGAAACTGCGACCGAGACCCTTAGAGAAACTGCCACAACGACAGTCACGGCCACGCCGCTAGGCGAGGTAGAGAACAACCGCGTTATTTTCTACAAAAGCGAACTCTCGATTATTAACGAGGCTGGGGTACTTCTCAATCTGGTAGCCACTAATGGGCACACCGGAATTAGATTTTATAAGGACTTTGGTTTCGGAAATGAAAAGGAAACTAATCCTTGGCACATGGGCTATATTGAAGGGATTAAAGGCTACCAAGGGCTTGCCATACTCCGAGACTGGCTCTTCACCTCCGCTCTTTGGGATGAAGATGGTAAGCTTATCGTGGGGAGGCTTCATCCGCATCCCCCCGCAATTCAGCCTGCTAAGGCCAGATTTCAGGTGAGAGGAACGGCAGATGAAGTTCAGGCAATAGTGGAGGCGAGCGGAAATCAAACAGCTGATATCTTCCAAGTCGTGAGCGGTGAAGGAACGAAAAACTTTAGTGTGAATAGTGCAGGTAATACTGTGATTGGGTCACCTGATGATCCAAAGGAGATCATTTTGCATGACACAGTAGATGGCAGAGCTTGCTTTCTGAAAGTGATAAATGGCCAGTTAGTCCTGACGCAATCCCAGTGACTGGCAGTCAACAGACCGGTCATCCACAGCTATCGATCTCTTCTTCTTGATCCTAAGAGAGAAAACATTAACACTGGAACCAAGGTGGTAGGGCAATGGAGTGGTTGAGAAAGAGGCCGATATTTTTTTCTTTATGATGATTCTAGTGGCGATGGCAATAGTCTTTATGATAAGTCTGGGAGTCGCAGCATTCCTCAAAATAGTTCCTTTCAGAGAAAGAGCCAGTATAGCTTCGGTGTCTCTTGCGGTCGCCAGCATTCTCTTTGGTTTTACGACTACATCTCTCATAAGACTCTCAGGTCAACTGTTGGTTCTTAATCGTCAGCTCTCCGATGAAGCAAAAGAGCTCCTAGATCTTTATAAACTCGTGCAGAAGGACGAAGAACTCTCATCAAAGAGGCTTGAATGGAGTATGAAAGTATATGAATGGGGAATGCAGGGATACGGAGAAAAGTCTCCCGCTCTTGAAGCAATCCAATCTGCCTATCGATGTCTTCTTTTGTCCGTTCGAGATAGAATAAGCTTGAGTAGGGAAATTGTCTATCTCTTTCACGGAGTTGCTTTGTGCCTTCTAATATTCTCAATGCTTGCTTCTGTTCTAACTTATGTTCTAGAGAGTTTTGAGGAATCGACGTTGGCGCTGTCACTTATGACGCTACTATTGGCCACTTTGATGACTATACTTGGATGGTTTTTCTGTAACAGAATCTTAACTCAGATCTCTGATAGCTTATTCAACATTAGGCACCAAATCAATGGAGGGCTTTGCAACATCTCACCATACAAGTATACGAATGAAGACTAAAAGAGCTGGATGGAAAATGCCCAAAATGGGAAACAAACTAAAGTAAATATTTACCTCTAGGACGGATCCACGCGTCTCTATCGCCCATTGCTCATCCCTCACCCAGTCTTTTTTCGCTTGTTTGCACGCGGGGGTTGTCCCAAGCTTTGATGAAGGCTTTAAACACGGAGATTCGTTCGTTGGTTGTGTTCGCTCTGTATAGCTCTCTCTTTCCATAGTCAACAGTGGTAACGAGATCGGCATCTTTCAAGAGCTTCATGTGCTTCCTCACCGTCACATAATTGGACCCGATCTCTTTAGCGATCCTTGACAAAGGAAGAGGCATGTCCCGCTGAATTAGGGTTCGGAGAACAGCCACCGCAACCTTAGAACTTAGGAATGTGTCAACGCTTAGAACCCTTTTTCCCTCAACCATCTCTATTTACCTCTTTTTTATTTTCCTCCTCTTTTCCCCTCTGACCTCATCATGTATGCGCCTATAAACATGAAGACGATGCCACCCACGATTAACGGAACTAACCCCTTAAGGAACTCGATGCGATTCGCCGGATACATGACCACAGCCACCATCCAAACTATTCCAAAGAGTTCCACGGAAGCCAAACTGAAAAGAATCAAACCCACCCAAAACACCATAGTTCTTTGCTTAGAAACACTCATTCCCGCCGGCTCTCCTTTAAATAGGATTTTTCAGATATGAAGTCGTCATAGTATTTTGATGTCGGTAGCGGAAGATACTTCTTGTTTCCTTCAGTTATATCTACTCGCCATGTATTTCTGAGTTCAGGAACGCCCCTCGGCATTTTTCTTTCACCAAAACTTTTTAGGAATTTTAATCATATAAACCTCACCAACTGAATCTTATACAGGTTGTCCGCAATTGTGACAATATTTAGCACCAAGAAAAGGGGAAGCCCACAATTTCTACATTTCTCTCTTAGTTAATGCTTAGAAAAGTCTTTTCGCGCACACCCAAAAGGATGGTTAAGGCTCCTTTAGTTCTTTTGTCGCTTCCCAAAGCACCACTCGCTCCGACAGTTCAACTCGTCGAACCGCTCCTTTAGCCGCCAACATCAGTAGGTGGTATCTCACCGTGGTCTTGGGGAGCTCAAGCTTAATAGACAGTTCTGGTATGCCACCTATGCCATCGCGCCTAAGCTTTTCCAAAATCCTACCTCGATTGTTCAAGCCATCACCCAGCCTCTTTTTCCTTGTCTCCCAGCGCTACTGAAGCGCGCGCTTGTGAGTCTGGCTTAAGAAGAAAACATTTGTGCTTCCCTAGATCATTTTGTCAAATGCTAATTTTCTTGAATATCACCCTAACTTCGGGCTTTCCTTGTTCTTATCCTCGCCATTCACTAGTACGTATCGCATCAGTATAGTAAAATTTCCGACTCTGAATGAACCCCGAAAAAAGCTTAAAAAATGAAGCATCCGCTACAGGTAGTTAGAGATAAACATGAGAGACGTTTAGTGCACTTCATTGGCAACCCAATAAAAATAGACCTCATCAGAGACGTTACTCATCGTTAACGGAGATTATCACCAACTTACCCGAAGAAATTAAAAGGATCATCACCGCAGAGGAAAAGGAGAAAGCCATCATGGACATCATCCGTAATATGATACGAAACGAAGAGATAGCCCTAATGCATTTAAAAGGATAGCTAGAAACATGCGCTAGTCCGTTTTGGGTGCTCAGACTGATATTCCCCGCATTTACCCTTTTTGGGCATGGAGAAAATAGACCATATAGCAAGCCACAGAATCAAGAGAACTAGGATGTGTAGCGAGCTAATAGTGAAAAAGAACCAGAATTTAGAGCGAGCAATGGTAAGAAGAGAACCATATGCCAAAGCGAGCCACTTTTTTAGCGTTAAGGAAAAGCAAATAACTCCCTTTTTTCTTAATTATGGTGAGCCGATGGCTAGGATGTTTAAGGACATTCAAAAGATAGTGGAAAAGCTGTCTAAAGAGGACAGAAAAAAGCTTTTGCACAGTCTTGACCATTGTTTGTTGATGGCAAACAAGTTTGAGGAGACGGGAAAGCCAGAGCATTATGTGCGTATGAAGTCTGCATGTGAAACCTTTCTGGAAACTCTCAACAAATTTGAGGAAAGAGCAAGCGAATAACTCCCACATCTTTTTGTTAGCGCGCTAAAACCTAGCTTTAAGTAACCCCTTTTTTGCATGGGTGTTTACTACCCTTTACTTTTAATTAATGGTTTCATGCATTAGGCCTAAGCCACCTAGAATAACCCTAACGCTATCCCAAAAATCGTTTTCCATACCGTCTAAGTAAGCACATCTTTTATGGCTTCTTGGTGGTAGATATTACGATAACGTACATTTTCGCTCTTCCTACTTGTCGGGAAATTCTGACTTTACCCTCCCTTTCTAATCCCCAGATATACTTGGAAACAGTGTTACGATGTATTTTCGTCTTTTTCGCAATTTCTTCGATTGATAAGTCCTTCGGGTACTCCCTTTTTAAACATTCCATTATCTCCTCAATAGGTGACCGGGACAATTCTTGTTCACTAATAAATTATGTTGTTGAACAATGTTTATATAGTTGATTGTCAATTAATATTGTGCATCGATAAACAATAATAATGGTGAAATATATTGAAAGACGTCAATGATGCTACAGATTATGGAACGATTCCCGCATTCGAAAGTTTGAACGTCGAAAATCTAAAAATTACACTTAACCAGATCTGTTCTAAAATAGCATCTCGTTACAACTTGTTTAGCTTAAATGGGGAGCCGCGTAGGGCTACCATCATAGACATCCTTTCAACGTCGACTTGTGTGGGATGTATAGTAAGGAGGTTTCAGCAACAAAATAGACCGATTATAGATGCGGTGTATCTGGAAAATCATAGGCTAGCGGTTGGAATGTTGGTCGAGCAATTGCACAGCTTTCTGGCTAAAATGGGATATAAAGTGTCGGTTTTGACCGAGGCAAGATTGGAGCATAGCACCGCAGACATCCTAATCGCTCCCACCAACTACGGTGTCAACCTCCAACACTGTGATAACAAAATCGTTGTTGAAGTAAAGACGGGAAACTCGCTCTCGCGCGCGCACTCGCAGTTGCTCAGATCTCTTATTGACATACCGAACGCGACTGTGGTGCTCTGGAGGATTAAGAGACGCCAAGTGGCGGTAATCCGTAGGAAAAGCCTGCAGCCAATGCTACTGGCGTTCATGAGAATGTGCATCCTCCGAGGAGAAAGGGTTCTCGCTGAAACTGAACCGGTAAAATGCCAGCATTCAACTACGTGGAGTAATTTCACTCTTTCTTCAAAGGAATTTGAGAACACGATCCACGATTTCGCGGACGCATTGATGGACACTCTGCCAACCGTCATGGAAATGGTGCTGCGAGAGATACGATCAAATGGTGAAGAAAGATAGCGCGCTGGATAGCTCGAACAGCCATGAGGATTGGGTGAGTGCTTTATGGATACTCAGAAAAAAGAGAGCGAAAAGTCGATGTTCGCCGCCATTTACGCTAGAACATCCTCCCCAAACCAGAGGTTCAACTACAGCACAAAGGAACAGGTAAACCGTTGCTGGAAGTACTGCAAAGAAAGGGGCTGGATAGTGAGATACGTGTTTGTTGACGAGGGTGAGAGCGGGAGAACGATCGAGAGGCCCAAATTCCAACTCATGCTTCTAAGAGGAACTCAAAGTAATGTTGTATGAATTTGCGCGAGCGGTAACGGAGACTTTGACCTCTGTTTTACTTGCGGTCGTCGAAAAACTAGGCATTGTTTTATCGTAGGTATGAGGTTGAGATTATGGTTGGCAAAAAGGAATTCAATAGAAGAGAGCTAAGGGGATTGGCAATCGTAGCGAAAGGAGGCATGATAAAAAAGAGAGATGAGAACGGGTATTTGGTCAAGTCGTCCGATTTAGCGCACTATTATAGAGTATCGTGGAATGGGAAAGGGTGGGGCTGTGAGTGCAATGATTACGCGAAGAGGGGCCAAGCATGTAAACACGTTTACGCTGTACTTTTCCTTAATAGGCTACCATGGATATTAATGGCTAATTTTCAGGCTGATGAGGTCAAGTGTCCGAGGTGCAACTCAGATAGGATTATAAGAAAAGGGTTAATTCACAACAAAGGTTTCGCCGCTCAGAGGTATATGTGCAAGGAATGCAAACATAAGTTTAGTGATAGGAGCGAAAGTAAGGGACTGAAAGGAAATCCGCTTGCAGTAGTTGTGGCGACTGACCTTTTTTTCAAAGGGTTGAGTCTTCGAATGATAGAAGACCATCTGAATAGAATTTACTCGCTAGATGTGTCCTACCCCACAATTTATAGATGGATAAGACGGTCCATAGAACTAATGAAGGGATTAGAGAAGGAGCATATCCTGAGCGTCGGTAGAACGTGGCATGTAGACGATACAGAAGTGAAAATAGCTGGTAAACGCTACTACCTGTGGAATGCACTTGACGGAAGGACCAGAATCCTCTTGGCGAGCGTAATCACTTACGGGAGATGTACTGAAGATGCTGAGAAAGTTATAAGGGAAGCTTTAAGGAACGCTCGGACTGAACCTGAGGAAATAATAACTGATGGGCTTAAGTCTTATCAAGTAGCCATTAGAAATGTCTTCGGGAACCAGGTAAAACACATATTTAAAACAAAGTTTACGGATCCAAAGAATAACAACGTGATAGAGAGACTTAACGAAACATTAAAAGCAAGGATAAAGGGCTTCAGAAATCTTAGCAGTGAAAGCTCAGCTTCTGAGCTTCTGGAGGGTTTAAGACTCTACTACAATTTCATAAGACCTCATTCCAAATTTGGAAACTCTAGCCCAGCAACCATGCTAATGTCCGCTCAGAAAAGGATCTAGATCTGTCTGTGTTCTATCTTGTGTGTTGCTATTTTTCCTTTCATCCTCGCATTTTGGCTTTTTGGAGTTCGCGATCCTTCTTCTATGCCATTTAGCTAGATCTAACAGCATATACCACCCGCCTTTGTTGTCAATTGGAGTCTTGCCGAATGCTACTTCTGCTGGCGTTCTGCCCCCTGATACTTCACTAGGTTTTGCGAAGTTGTAATCAATTATTAACCCTTTAAGGATGATGACGGATATCTCTCTGCTGTGAAGACCTCTCATTGCCTTAATCCTACCCTTCAATTGGCTGAATGTTGCCTCGATTGATTGGTTCATACCTTTTCCATCAACCCTTTCATTGACTACCAGCCTCGTCTTACCGCGGAAAACGGCTCTCACAGCCCTTGGGTAAGCAGGATGCCCATCGCTCCGCAATTCTGCAGGACATTTGCTGGCAAGAGTCTTGGCTAGCGCTAAAGCCTTTTTCACGGCTTGAGTGGTAACAGCGCTTGCGAGAATTGCAATTATTATAAAGGCTGTGCTCAAGTCTCTTACAACAATCAGCGGAAAGTTCTTATTTTCTATTTTAACATATGTTTCATCAATTTCCCAAATTGATCCTGTGCGAAGGTTAAACCCTAATTCCCTTTTTTCAATTACATGCGATAAGGCTTCATCTGTCGCCTTAACCCAATAAGATACAAGACGAAGAATTGTTGGGGGTGAAATAGGCAGATCAAATCTCCTTCTAAAAATTAGAGAAATTCTTCTCAAACTTATGCCTCCATAGAAAAGGTCTAAAATCAAGGCTATTGCATCAGAAGTTAGTTTATATCCCATCAAAAATCCCTACAACTTGGGTCCACTTCTTGAAACAATCCTTTCAGGCAACCTAAAGCCCGAATTTTGAAACAGTACCGGGCACGGTACTGTTTCAGAGTCTGTACCTTGTTGAGAATTTCTATGACTGTTTCATTTTTGGACTTATTACTAATGACTGTTTCAATCATTTTTTCATTTTTTGGAGAAAACATACTTATCTCTCCACTTTTAATAATTTCAGCCAGACAGGTAGTCTTGCTAGAAATACGTAAATGTCCAATTCATCCTCTTCTGAAAGGAGGATCTCGCGAAGCGACCAATCTTTAGGCAATTGAGTGAAAGCGAAGTCTTTCAGTTTTCGGATGGTTATTTTTGTTTTAGACATTTAGATGCCCTCTACCAGATAAATATGCAACCGAGTTGGGAGCGAATGCCATTAAAAGAAGGGGAGAGGGAATCCTAAAAAGAATCATGCGCATAAAACCAAGAAGTAGTTTTAACTTCTCCATCCAGCAAAACGGGAAAGTGGAAGAACATGTAATAATTAGGAACCCAAAAAGTGGGGAGGGAACCCAAAAAAGTCAATGGTAAAACCTTTAAACAAAAAATACGTAAAAATTAACGGTGATGTGATATGTCTCTGGGAGGAAGACCTAAAGATGGACCTGGACACAGACCTTTCAATATGTCTTTGCGAAAAGATGTATATGATATGTTGGAGAAAGTTCCTAACAAGTCGGATTTCGTCGAGCGAACTATTCGTCCAGTTTTAGAACAACTGGATCCAGGACCAGCATGCGAATTCTTGCGGGAAATCGATGAAAAAGCGAAGGATACAGTGCTTGAGGCGCATAATAATAAAGATTATGCAAAAGCAATGACTGTTGAAGCAATAATGTGCAGTTTAGAAGATTATAGAGCTCTCTGTACTGAAACGTTTTCCGACAAGAAGAGTTGCGAAAATGCAGGTGGAAGATGGAAAAACGGAGTATGCAAAGTAGATATGTAGAGTTAACTGGCTTAATAAATATGTTTAAAATATGGTTAAGAAAACTTGATGATTACTTTGCCATTTGGTAACGTTGCGATGAATTCCCATCCTTGTTCCAAGTAACTTTCGACGTCGTCTACAGATACTACCTTCTGTGTTATGCAATCATCTGCTTTCTCTCCCAGAAGCCTCCCCCTTATTATTGTTTGAAGCTCCCCGTCACTCATTGAGGATAAGTCCATTTTTTCCACCTCGTCTTGGCTGAAACCTGCAACTAAGAGGAGCTGCTTCCTGAAGGCTTCCCTTAGCCTCTCCTCGCTGGCTTCCGGCTTCGTGGTCTGCAGGTATTCTTGGCTCCTCCTGTAGGATTCCCTCATGTCCTCTACGACACTTTCCGGGAGCCTCTGCTTGTTGGTTGTGTATCGGTTCTCTATGTCGCCCTTGTGCCCCATCCAGAACTGCCTGTAGTCACGCAAAACAAGACCTTTCGATTCCGCCAGCATAAGTTGCGTGTCGAAATATGACCTGAGTACGTAGGGTCTCCATGGAAAGCCCGCCTTCCTTAAAGCCGCCCTTATCATGTCACCTATATTTACATCTCTGATGAAAGGTTTCATCCTCAGCTTTGGGGTGATTGTCGGCGAGTTCGAGGTTATCTCTTCCCCATCTCTTATTCTCTCTTCTAAGTAATCCTTCAGGTAATCGCATCCCTCTTCGCCGAGGAACGTGAAATACTGATGCCCAGCCTTGCTCAGCTCCCTGCGCACAACCACGAGTGTTGGGGTTTGCTCAAAAATCACAGAATCGCCTTCAACCTTCATCTCTGGCAGATCCTTAACCCTCAGACCATCCTCGCCATCATAGTTTCCTAGCGTATTTATTCTCAGCCCGCTGTGGGCGATTAAAACGCACGCAACCCTAGCCTTCTTATCGCCTGAAAGGAATATTCCTCTAAGCTCAGCTCGAGTTGGAACACGCTCGTCTCTGAGCGTCGGAGTGTCGTCAACACCCTTAATTTTGATGTTTACCTTGATTTCTCTTCTGTTGTATACAAGCCAAGACTTCAGAGCCTTCATGGACGAGCTTATGTAACTGCCCGCATAGCCTTTCTTCTCAGCCGAGGTTACATGATCCATAAGCAAATTGTGCAGTTCCCGGTCCTTCATGGAGGCAAGCCCACGAGGGGTTATGCCATGCAACTCGCAAAAGCTGCCCAGCCTGCGAAGACTAACATCAGCCGTAACCTTAGAACCTCTAGAAAGGTTATCAAACCAGCGCCTAACATCCTCATCCTCAAGCAAATAAGCGTACTTAGCCCTTCCCATACGTTAAAAATGGCTTGCCCAAACTAATAAAGGTTATGGTTCTGAACCCAAAATATGGTGGGCCGGGCCGGACTTGAACCGGCGACCTTCTGCGCGTCAGGCAGACGTCCTAACCAAGCTAGACGACCGGCCCTTCAAATATTAAGTTTAGTTCGGTCCGCATTTTAGAATTTCGGTTAGGCAAAATCCTTAATAGTTTTTCCCCACACGTAGGTTGTTGAGCCCAGGAGGGCGGGTAGATCAGCTTGGAATGATCGCAGCGTTGGCATCCTTCATTTCTTGCCATAGATATTTTAATATGAAAACAATCTTATGTAATAGATGTTTGCAAATGAGGCGGTTCTCCGAAGACGA
>Ga0315312_1000183_pt1 | contig 96611 bp, 121 predicted proteins | sample TDP7_MG_FD_203629 | JGI IMG/M metagenome (GOLD analysis project Ga0315312, IMG submission 203629) | Freshwater sediment microbial communities from Lake Towuti, South Sulawesi, Indonesia - TDP7 | ecosystem: Environmental > Aquatic > Freshwater > Lake > Sediment | place: Indonesia: South Sulawesi...
AATATGACCCTGAAGTCGGCTGGTCTAAGCAACCGATGATGTTCATCAGGGTACTCTTGCCTGAGCCCGAGGGGCCCATAATGGAGATGAACTCGCCCCTCTCTATCTCCAGCGAGATGCCACGCAGGGCATGGACCTCTACCTCGCCTATCTTGTAAGCCTTGGTCACCTCTTTTAACTCAATCATCGTCCCGCTATTCCCCTCGTCTCTTTTTCTCTCCTGTGGCACGAAAGATGCGAATAGTATGATACGTTTTACAAATCGTACGAAATTATATCGATATATGGTTACGTTGTTAAGAAGGCAGGGTTAGAGAGGGTTGAAAAACCTCCTCGTTTAGCAGAGTGGAAAGAAATCTCATCCGCACTATGTATCCCTCCTTTCTGTCCCTATTATCATTCAAATTATAACGGCTTGTGGGAGAAATTATCGCTTGCTAAAGGATCTACGCGACTTTTCAACAGCCTCAGGGATCTGTCTCTTCGTCCTGCCACCCCGCTCCCCTAAACTCAATGGCCATGTGGAGAGGGCCCAAAGGACTCATAGCGAGGAGTTCTACGAGGTCTATGATGGGGAGCTGGAGACCACCCAACTCAACCAGGCCTTGCAGGAATGGGAGTGGACCTACAACTGTCTCCGACCCCACCAGGCCCTGGACGGGAAGACCCCCATGGAGTATATTAGAGAGTGCCACCCAGAGCTAGCCTCAGCAGCCTATCTGTCTCATATGTATTGAAGGAGTACACAATCTTGCTCTTTGATGAATGACGTGCTAAAATAAGGTTGGTTCGGTTCCTCAAAGGATAGAGTCCCCGGAAGATAGTCTGGCGGAGGAAAAGAGAGCGTGAAGATCAGGGAATACCTGCTCAGACTCGAAGATGACCTTATGACCGGCAGCGGCCGCTGGGTGGCCGATTTCATCGAGTCCTTCTGGGAACTTCCCCTCGGAGCCACTACCTTCGATATGGTCATCCTGGGCAATACACGCCCCAGGGGGTTTCTTCTCTCCCGCTTCTTCTCCTGGATAGCCCTCCCCAACTACCCTGTAGCCTGCTTCGCCTACTCGGATGATCCAGAACTGAAACGTCTCACCCCTTCGTTGAAAGCCATCGCCGAATATAGGGAGAAAGAGGAGATGCCCTGGGCCTGGCTAGTCATAGTCAACGAAGGGCCTTTTTCCCGACGAGCCAAAGCCTTGGTGGAGGGGAACGATACCAAGGAGATAGGGATCGCCCTGGTGGATTTGGCCACTCAGGAGATCACGGAGAGCAAATCGTACATCGGCCGGCGAATGGCCGGCATAGCCAAACGTTTCAAATGAAGACCGCTGCCCCTCTACAGATAGATAACCTGCTAAAGACCATCGCCTTCCTCTTCTTCGGCCTCCTCATCCTCTGGGCACTAATCAACTATCTGATGTTGCGGCAGGTGTACCTCCATTGGCTATTACTGATCTTCAACCTGCTGCTGTCCATTGCCCTGGGATGGTGGTTCTATAAGAGGAACTATCACACCACCTTCTCCTACGATCAAGAGGGCTTCGATATCCAGCAGGGCGATAGTCGGCTATCGGCTCGCTGGCGAGATTACTCGCGGGTTTCCCTGGTCCACCTGGGACAGGGAGAGTTCGCCGTCAGGCTTTACAAAGATGGGGACGATTTCTTGCAAATTCCCGTCAGCAGTCTAAAATTGAATCCATCGGGGTTTCGCTTTCAAGTTATGGAGTTCGTTAAGGGAGAAGAGAGGGCGATCGAGACCTAAAGGCGCTGTCCTTGGGGAGATGAGGATATGGTTACCATGGAAGAGGAAGCCAAGCGTATTATCGATGCCGCTCGCGGGCGTGGGGTACACCTCAGGCTGATTGGCGGTCTGGCGGTGAAATTCCACTGTCCCAGTGCAGAGCATCGGGAACTCTCCCGCACCTATGGAGACCTGGATTGCGTAGGTTACCGGAGCCAGCGAGAGAAGATAAGCCGCCTCCTAGAGGACCTAGGATATGAGCCCAACCGTCGCTTCAACGTCCTCCAGGGCCACCGCCGGCTCCTCTTCGAAAGCCCCCATCTAGGGTTCGATGTCGATGTCTTTTTGGATGTCTTCCCCATGTGCCACCAACTCAATTTCCTCCACCGCTTGGAACTCGACGAGTATACCGTGCCCGTCGCTGACCTCTTCCTCTCTAAATTGCAAGTCGTAGAATTGAACGAGAAGGATGTCAAAGACACCTATGCCCTCATCGAGGATCATGAGATAGGTGAAACCGATGATCGGGAAGTGATCGACTCTCGGCGCATCGCTCGCCTCTGCGGGGACGACTGGGGCTGGTACAAGACCATAACCATGAATATAGAGAAGGTAGTCGCTTTAGCCGACGATTATCTGGGAGGGGAGGAAAAGGAGCTTATCACCGGCCGGCTGCGGAGGCTGCGCCAGATCATCGAGGAAGCGCCAAAGTCGATGAAGTGGAAGATGCGGGCCCGGGTGGGGGAAAAAGCGCGTTGGTACGAGATCCCGGAGGATATCGCCGACCTCCACGGCGCAGGGTGAGGTCTCTATCCAGTTCAAAAAGAGGGCCCGTTCTTCGGGCCCTCAAGGTCTTCACTACCGCTAGGCCTCGAAGCGACTCAACTGGGTGATCCTGGGCCCATCTAACTCCACCAGGAACCCCTTTAAGATGCCCTCCCCATATTCGCTCCCCGGGTTTAGGCACTGGGTGCGTCCGATCTTCATAAAGCCCGGACTCTCATGGATATGACCGTGCAGGGCCAAAAGGGGTTGATACTTCTCTATGATCTTCCGCACCGCTGTAGAGCCCACAGGCACCATGCGCGGGCGTCCTCCCTTGACCATGGGGGTCAGGTTCTCGTCCAACTCAGGAGCCTCATCGATGAGGCTCTTGTAGGGGGGCACGTGAATGCAGAAGACCGCCGTCTTCAATTTCTTAACCTGAGCCACTACCGCTTCTAGCCGCTCCTCCAACTCCTCCTCGGAGCACTCCCTAGGGGAGTTGAAGGGGGTGGGGTTCGACCAGCCAAAACAGAGGATCTCGTGCTCGTCGTCCAGGGCGACAACCTCTTCCTCTCCGAAGATCACTTGGGGGTTGGGATCACTTCTTATGATCTCGTCGATAGATAGTTTGTCATCGTTTCCGGGGCTGATGATCACTTTGCAGCGGGGGGGAACCCGCTCTGGGATAAGGGAGAGCCAAGTCTTTACGATCTCCCCCTCCATCCGCTCAAAGAGATCTTCACGCCTCTCTTCGTTGGTAGCGATCTCCCCCGCCTCCTGCGGGGTGGTCACGTAGGGGATATAGGTGATCATGCGGCATCTCTTCTCGAAATCGGGGACCTCCCCTTCCGAGAGGAGGTACTTCTGGCCCAAAAGTGTGGCATCGTATAGGCCATCGGGGCGCTTGATTATGGGAACCATCAATTTGCCCGTCATATCGCCGCTGAGCACTAAAGCGTCGAGATCGAAGATACGGGCGGCATTGAGGAATTTGCGCCACACCGTCTCAGAACCGTGCAGGTCGGTGGAGAAGAGAAACTTAGTTTTGGCCATCTGGCATGTACCCTTTTATCGATGTTATAATAATATCAGGCATTCGAGTTTTTTACAATCGAAAGTCTGCTCCTCTCGATCTAAAGCTTTTGCATTCCGGTGAAGGAGGGCTTGTGTATAAGAAGATATTAGTACCCTTGGATGGCTCTGAGATCGCCGAGAGTATCCTGCCCCAGATGAAAGATATGGCCCTGGCTCACCAGGCGGAGGTGATACTCCTGAGGGTATTGCCGGCCACGGGTGTCCTGCCCTCCGTAGCAAAGAAGGAAGTGACGGAGGCTCGTAACTACCTATCGGCTGTCGAAAAGCGCCTTCAGGAGCAAAGGGTCAACGCCCGTTTCACCATACGTCACGGCGAGGATGCAGCCACCGAGATCACCGACTACGCAGAGGTGAACGACGTCGATCTCATAGCCATGTCCACTCACGGACAGAGCGGCGTGAGCCGTTGGATATTCGGCAGCGTCGCGGAGAAGGTGCTAAGGGGCACCAACAAGCCTATCCTCCTCGTCCGCGCGCCGGGCATCTCTAAAACCGGTCTACCATTGGCCCCAGAGCTTAAACTCTAGGAGAGGAGAAAAACCTCTCCTCTCGCTAGCCCTTCTTCCGCTCCTCTGCCAACCGCCAGATCCCGAATTCGCCTACGGTCTCCATCGTTTCCACCGGCTCATACCACTTCATCTTGGGGCCGAGGAGGGCGCGGATATTCCATCGGCGGCTCTTAGGCTCCCTCTCTATATGGGCCAAGAGTTCGTCGACCCTTGAGGCTATGGCCCCCCTCTCCCCCTCGGATAGGACCTCCACCTCGGGGAGGAGATCCCTTATCCCTCGCAAGTTAGTGGTCACGGTGTACCAGAAGCCCCAATCCTTGGCCAAGAGCCTAGCGATGTAGGCGGCGTTGATTACCCCCCTTTGGTCTCTATCCCCGACTTGGTGTGCCAGAAGGAGAACCAGCGTATCCTTCATATCCTTTTCGCTGAAACTGACTATCTGGAGTTTCTCCAAGAGGAGGTCCGTAGGGGTGAGGGTGGGGGAATCCAACTCCAACCTGCCACGAAAATCGAGGGGGTGGTTGGCTACCAATAACCTATCGAAGAAAAGATCGACGAAGAACCAACCTTGGGGGTGGAAGTAGATCTGTCTCTCAGAGGCGGCGGTGGAGAGGGTAGCCTTCCGCTTGCCATACCCCAGGCCCTCGAAGAAACCCTTCATCTGGTCCCTTTGTTTCCTGTAGGCCACAAGATCCAAATCGGTGAACTCCTGTTGCTCGGGCCCCAACCTCCCCAGCCTTTGGGCCAAGTCGGCATGCTCGAGGGTGCGAAGCCTGATCCCAACCCCTCCCATGGCCCGCAAGATCAGCCCCTCCTTCTTGCCCTCCTCGACGATCCGCCTCGCCTCATCCAGAAACACCTGGGAAGGGATAATACCTCCCCACTCCTCTGGCATCTGGACCTCTCGTTCCTCCTTCCGCTCTAGCCACATCTCACACCTCCTCGCCAACTAGAGAACCCTTACCATGACCAGGGGAAAGAGATGATGAGGAAAGCGACCCCCAGCGCTGCGACGAGGGCAAACTCGACCACCACTCGCCTACCCATAACGCCTTCAAGATATTGCCTAGCCAATCCGGTGAAGAGATAGAAGGCTAAAAGCAAGAGGCTACCGCCCGCAAGGGCGCTTATGCCCCAGTAGTTCAGGACCCAGACGACCTCCCCCATGATGAGCCCCACGACCAGGGCGTAGAGCCAGGTCTGCCTTGCATCCCCCTCGCCCCGCAGGAGTTCCAAAGCCAAGGCCCCGCTGATCAGCGATACACCGGTGGCCGAAAGAAGGCTACGAGCCCTCAGGCCATAGATGAGGGCGTAAAAGAAAATAGCCACTCCATAGACCACTAGATCGAGAACCCATCGTGCCCAAAGAGAGTTCCTTTCCCCCGTGGTATGATATTGACCTACGAAGATCGAGCCTAAAAGTATACCTGCCGCGGCGAGGCCTAAAACGAAAAATAGCCTATCAGCCAAAAGGCGCAGGAAGAAAAGGGCGATTAAGATCACCACACTAGGCAGGCCGGCGAAGGCGAGACTATAGAGAGGGGATCTTCCCTCTTCTTGGGAGTGAACTAGAGAATAGACGCCGGCGATGGTCAGAAGAAGGAGCATCCCCCCCATTATCCAGGGGGTCGATATATAGAGGGTGGTGGGGGAGCCGAGGGCCGCAAAGGAGACGATATTTGTGGGCAGCCTTATGAAGCAAGAGAGGGCTAACCCCAAAAGGAGCACGCTCACCAGGGTGCCCGTTCTCTGATAATAGACCTCTTCCACCTCCCTCCTTCAACGCACATAGTGGAGATCCCGCTACTTTCACCATTTTAGAGCCCTCATTTGTCCTTGTCAAACGGTATGATATAATCTTTTGCACGGGAATGCGACATGGTCGTAATCTATTCCCTATTCGGTTTACTCACTGGTGCTTTTCTCAACCTCGCCGCCGACGAACTGCCCCAGCGTCGTTCCCTCGGCTGGCCTCGTTGTCCTTACTGCGGCAAGAACCACCTACCCCCAGAATGGATCGCCGTTTTCAGTCTCCTTCTCCTGAGAGGGCGGTGCCAAAATTGCGGAGCCCCCCTCTCTTTACGGCGGCCCCTCTTGGAACTGGGAACCATGTTCGCCTTTGCCTTCCTTTGGCAACGGTACGGCCCAACCCCTCTACTCTTTCTCTTCACTTTCTATATCTCTATCCTCCTTTTGGTCCTGGTCATCGACTTGGAACACCGGCTCATCTTGGATGTATTGATCCTACCTGCCATCCTTATGGCGGGGATAGGGAGTTCACTATCCCTAGGGCCAGGCCCTCTACGCGCCCTGATTGGAGGGCTCATCGGCCTCGCCTCATTCTACCTCATCGCCCTGATGCGAAAGGGAGGGATGGGGGGTGGGGATGTGAAACTGGCCGCTTTCATCGGCCTGGCCACGGGCTTCCCCTCGGTAATCGTAGCCCTCCTCATCGCTATCTTGGCAGGTGGAGTTACCGCTCTCCTCCTAGTGCTCACTCGGGTCAAAGGTTTGAAGAGTTACATCCCTTATGGCCCCTTCCTAGTGATGGGTGGGGTGGTGGCCCTTATCTATGGCCCTCAGATCGTGGCTTGGTACCTGAGATTCTATCATTAAGGCTCTTCTCGCAAAACGGTGGCAATAACTTCGGCCGATGGCCGATTTCGATGGAAGAGGGTTAGTTGCGTATCTTTCTTCCAGAACTATTTCACGGATACCGTTTTTTTGAAGGATGAGCGGACTTCGTTTATGCACAGTTAGATTACAGCCGGCGCTTGGGCGCAGAGAGTTGAAGATGGCCAAGATAGTGATCGGACGACTTGCCTTTATAGCAGCTTCCGGCGTGATCATCGTCATCGCTGGCGGAGGAGTGTCCTTCCTCCACCGACCAGTGGGAGCGTTCTACCTTGCTCTATGGCTAGTTTGGTGGCTGGTGACAAGCTTGGGGCGACAAATCGGCACACCGTCGACCTACGATAGGACGCAACGCGTGATCGTGCTAGCCCTGAGTTTTGTGTCCGTGCCCCTCCTCATCGTCGGGCCCCCATGGGAATATGCCCACTTTGCCGGGCCCATTCCCCGGGACGGGGCACTGGCCTGGGCAGGGCTGGCTCTCTTTGCCACAGGCATCGCTCTACAAGCAGCAGCCATGTGGGCGCTACGCGGTTTTTACACGGTGCGGCTGGGTATGCAAACAGGGCATCGGCTGGTAACGAGCGGTCCATACCGCTTGGTGCGCCATCCCGGTTACCTGAGCTACATCCTCTCTATGACGGGAATCGGCTTAGCGTTGAGCAGCCTCATTGGATTGGGGTTGGTAGTCCTGGTCACGCCGTTTCTTCTATGGCGGATTCAACATGAAGAAAAAATGCTGGTGGCCGAGTTTGGCGAGCAGTACCGGACTTACATGCAGCAAACGAAGCGATTGATTCCACTGGTGTATTAATTGAACATCTGAGATCGAGGGGCGAAAATAGCGATTAAAAGCGTGCAATCGACATTTGGTCACCAGGGAGATATCCAAGTGAAGGAGGCTTTATGGCTAAAAAGCGCAAAACTGCGCGGGAGAAACTAGAAGGTGATCAGGGTCTGCCCAAGGTGGTTGATGACCCACGAGGACGAGGGAAAATGCTTATTCCCAAGCCTCTCGACGTTGACGCTCTAATGCGCAAGATCCAAAGAGGAAAATTGGCAACCGTAGACCAGATCAGGGAAAGGCTGGCGAAGGATTTCGACGCCGATCTCACCTGCCCCCTGACGGCTGGGATCTTTATGCGAATTGCCGCCGAAGCGGCCGAAGAAGATTTGGCCGAAGGGAAGAGACGGATAACCCCCTATTGGCGGGTGATTAAGGCCGACGGTAGCCTAAACGAAAAATTTCCCGGAGGCGCAGAAGCACAGGCAGCACTTTTGAGAGAAGAAGGACATATCATCTTACCCGGTAAGGGTAAAAAGCCACCTCGGGTAAAAGAGTTCGAAAGATCTTTGCAGAAACTGTGAACCGCGATGCCGCCCAAATGGTGTCCTTGCCATTCGACACCCTCACACCTTGCGGACCCACAAGAATAGAGAGGAGGTGAAGAGGTGGAAGTCAAATACACTCCCCAAGGGGACCCGGGCAAGACCTGTGCCGACTGCAAATTCTATAAGCCCAAACCTGACAACCCTAAACTAGGGGATTGCTTCGGCCACGAGGTCTTGGCCCAAGGTAGTTGCAACATGTTTCAGCCCAAGGAGAAATAGAAAGGGCAAGCGGTGAGAAGGCAGCGGATTTTCCCGCTGCCTCCTGTTATCTCTTTAGGCCGCACGACTCAGAGACAAGTAATTGGGGTAAGCGCATCGCCATCCTCCGTGATATAATGGCTTTGGCCAGGAGAGGTCTCATGAACAATGCAGGGGAATCGGCCAGGAGATTGGCGCAGCGACACTCTAGAGAAATGGTAAAGGAACTGCTCCAGACTCTGGGTGGCAAGTTCTCCACCTCTCTGGGAATAGATTTGGCAAGCGGAGACTCGAAAGAGATCTTCAAATGGTTCTTGGCCTCCATACTTTTCGGAGCCAGGATCGGCGAGGAGATAGCGGCAAATACCTACCGGGAATTTGCCAGGAAAGGGGTCGTCACCCCCCAAACTGTTCTCCATACCGGCTGGGATGGGCTGGTGGAGATACTGGATAGCGGGGGTTACGTGCGATACGATTTCAAGACGGCTACCCAACTTTTGGAGATCATGGGAAGGCTCCAAGAGAGATACGCGGGAGACCTCAACCTTCTACACCAACAAGCGATAGACGAAAGGGATCTGGAATCCAGGCTCATGGAGTTTAAGGGTATAGGCCCCGTCACCACCAATATCTTCCTGAGAGAACTTCGAGGGGTTTGGGAGAAAGCCGACCCTTTGCCCAGCGATCTGGTGATTTTGGCCGCCACGAATCTGGGCCTCACCCCATACGCAGGCCAAACTACCAAGGAAAGGGCCAAAATTCTCTCTGATCTGCGGGCAGCCGTTCCGGAGCCCCTTATCTTCGCCGATTTCGAGTCCGCTTTACTCCGCCTAGGGAAGGAGTGGTGTCGTAAGGGGAAACACGACCACTGTCCCATGCGCGAATGGTGCGAACCCCCGTCAGGCTAACAGGGCAAAGAGGACAAGGGATGACGCCCAGGAGAAGGATTTTCACTCTGGGGAGCAGCAACCGTTCCGCCCGGGAGTTTCTGGATCTCCTCGCTCATTACCAGATCGAGGTTATCGTCGATGTGCGCCGCTTCCCCACCTCTCGCTTCGACCATTTCATAAAAGAAAACCTGGCCCTTCTCCTCGAAGAGAAGGGTATTGCCTACCTCTACTTGGGGGAGGAGTTAGGGGGCTACAGAAGCGGGGGGTATGAGGCCTATATGAAAAGCGAGGAGTTTGAGGCCGGGCTCGCAAGGCTGCAAGGCGTGGCAGAAAAGAAAAGGGTAGCCATAATGTGCAGCGAGAGGCTCCCTTGGAGGTGCCACCGTCGCCACATCGCCAGAACCCTTATGGAGCGGGGATGGCAGGTACGCCACATCATTGATGAGAAGCGAGAATGGGTGCCAAAAGGATAGATAGAGGGAGGAAACGATGCCCGACTGGATGAAGCCATTGAACGGGGACCCGATACCCTGGCTCCTGGAGCCCGAAAACCCTTCGGTGCGCTATTTCACCCTGATAGACATCCTGGATCAGCCGGTCGACGCCCCACAGGTGGTAGCGGCTCGTAAGTCCATCCCAACCTGGCCGCCGGTGGCAGCACTACTGGCAGCGCAGAAGGGAGACGGCTACTGGGTCAAGCGCGACTACTGCTTGCCTAAGAACTACGGCACCTTCTGGGTGCTGAGTATCCTGGCCGATCTGGGACTGACCGCCAAGAACGAACACATTCGACAGGGCTGCGAGTTCCTGTTCGCACACCAGCGCGAGCATGGTGGATTCTGCCGCCGTCGTTACATTCCTGGTAGGGGAACCGATTGGGAAACCCAGGATGCTCCTTGCACACAGGCCCGCATCGTGCGCTTCCTCCGTCAGTTTGGTTATGGTAACGACCCCCGTACCCGGCTGGCTGTGAACTGGCTCTTGTTGAACCAGAGGGACGACTCCATGTGGCTCTGCAATCGAACCGACCGTCACGGCTGCCTGCGGGCCACCCTTGACTACTTGCGCGCCGCAGCCCTGGAACCTGAGACCGCGGCCCATCCCGCAACTGCCCGCGCTGCTGCCGTCATCTGCGACCTGCTGATGGAGCCTCGCATGGGGCGCTACCACGTCGGCGAGCTGTGGACGGTGCTGGGGTACCCCTACTTCGGCTACGGAGTCATAAGCGCCCTGGACGCCCTAACGCGGCTAGGCTACACGCTTGAACAACCCAAAGTCGCCTTGGCGATGGAATACCTGCTGAGCCGACAATTGCCCAATGGCGCCTGGCCCCTGGATCAGAGCACGCCCCGACCACCGTTCGGGGTGGGCCAGCCGGGCGAGCCCAACAAGTGGCTAACGCTGGATGCGCTGCGGGTGATCAAAGGGTTGTATAGTCAGAGTCAAAGGGGAGGGAAGGATGACGTGGAAGAGATACTTGAACGATGATCCCCTGCCCTGGCTCCTTGAGCCAGACCCAGACAACCCTGGCGTGCGCTATTTCGCTCTGACCGATCTCCTCGACTGGCCAGCAGAGGATGGTGAAGTAGTTGCAGCAAGGCAGGCGATAATGGAGAGCGGCCCGGTGGCGGCTATCCTGGCGGAGCAGCATCCCGAAGGCTATTGGGTGCAGCCGGAGCCAGTCTACTATCCCAAGTATCGAGGCACGGTTTGGTCAATCATCTTCCTGGCACAATTAGGCGCCGATGGAAGGGACCCTCATGTACGCATTGGGGGTGAATATATCTTAACCCACTCGCCGGCGCCCCATGGCGGGTTCTCCACTGACGGCTCGCCATCGGCAGCTATTTACTGCCTGGCTGGCAATCTATGTGCCGCGCTTCTGGATCTGGGCTGGCTAGGCGACGAGCGTTTGGATCGAGCCCTGGATTGGCTGGCCCGTGCCATCACCGGTCAGGGCTTTGCCCCGGCAGAAGACAAGAAAGCCCTTCTTCACTACTACAAGTCGGGCACATGTGGCCCAGGCTTCGCCTGCTCGGCTAACAATCGCCTACCCTGCGCCTGGGGAGCGGTGAAAGCGATGCTGGCCTTCGCCAAGTTGCCCAAAGGCGCTCGCACGCCGACTATCGAAGCGGCCATCAGGGCAGGTCTCGCCTTTCTGCTCAGCCGCGACCCGGCTATCGCCGACTACCCCATGGGTTGGAGCGACAAGCCCAGCCGGAGTTGGTTCAAGTTCGGCTTCCCGGTCTTCTATGTAACCGACGTGTTGCAGAACCTGGAGGCCCTCACCAGCCTGGGTTTGGGCTCCGACCCGCGCCTGAACTCCGCCCTCGAATTGGCGCTTTCCAAGCAGGATAAGCAAGGTCGGTGGAAGATGGAGTACACCTACAACGGTAAGACCTGGGCGGATATCGAAAAGAAGGGCCAGCCCAGCAAATGGATCACCCTCAAGGTGCTAAGAGTGCTAAAGGGAGTATACGGTTAGCATGATTAAGGCTGGTTGCTGCGGCTTCCCCAAGGCCAAAACGGAATATTATAAGCACTTCTCCGTGGTGGAGGTGCAGCAGACCTTCTACCAGCCGCCACAGGTAGAGACCGCGCAGAGGTGGAGAGCCCAGGCTCCCCCAGGCTTCGAGTTCACCCTCAAGGCTTGGCAACTGATAACCCACCCTCCAACCTCTCCCACCTACCGTCGACTGAGGATGGAGATAGAAAACCCAGATAGGTGCGGCTTCTTTCGGCCCACCGATGAGGTCTTAGCCGCTTGGGAGAGGGCGAAGGAGATAGCAAAGGCCCTGGAGGCGCGCATAATCCTCTTCCAATGTCCAGCCAGTTTCACCTCCACCAAAGAGCATATCGCCGATATGCGTGCTTTCTTCCAAACGATAGAGCGAGGCGATCTCCTCTTGGCGTGGGAGCCACGAGGAAAATGGGAAGACGAAGAGATAAGAGGGCTTTGCCAAGAGTTGGATCTCACTCATAGCGTTGACCCTTTCCAGCGTCTACCTGTCTATGGGAAGATAGCCTACTTCCGCCTTCATGGTATAGGCGGATACAGACACCGCTACACCGATGAAGAGCTAAGCCGACTTCTCCACTGGTGCCGGAAGTATAAGAAGGGGTATTGCCTCTTCAATAATATTAGCATGTTCGAGGACGCCCTGCGAATGAGGGAGATGCTAAAATGAGCGACCCCATCCTGCGCAACGCCGAAGAGAAGGATCTCCCAGCGCTCAAATCTTTAACCCTGGAACTGCGCGGGTTAGCCGGGATAGAAACCCCCTCCTTCCAAACCGATTTCCACAAGGTATTCTCCCTTTGCCTCGGTGACCCCAGATGTCACATCATAGTCGCCGAGAGGGGAACCCAGATATTGGGCTATCTCACCTTGTGGTTTCGCCCTTGCCTCTCCCATGCCGGGCTCTCTGCCCTCATCGATGAACTGATCGTCGCCGGGAGTGCCAGGGGCCAAGGTATGGGGAGGGCGCTCCTGGAGGAGGCGATGAAGCGAGCCCAGGGAGCCGGTTGCGTGGAGATAGAGGTCTCCACCGGCTTCGATAATGAGGCCGCCCAAAGCCTCTACAAATCCCAGGGCTTCCAGGAGCGCGGACTTCTCCTCGAGCAGGATATCCCTTAAGCCCTACTGGCCCTCAAGATGGACAACCAGGCTTTAAGAAAGGGCCTTTTTGTGTTAAAATAGCAAAATACAGGAGGGGCTTTGGCCACGCTTCTATATCTTGTGCGAAATGGTGAGACGGGCCTCAATAGGGAGCGCATCTTCCAAGGCCACCTCGACCCAGAACTCTCGCCTTTGGGATGGGAGCAGGTCAAGCATCTCGCCTTGCGCTTAAAGGATGAGAGGATAGAGGCTTTCTACGCCAGTGACCTCTTGAGAGCCTACCAAACCGCCTCGGCCATCGCCGCTAAGCACCGCCAGGGCGTGATAAAGGTGAAAGAACTCCGAGGCATCGACTGTGGCGAGTGGACGGGGAAGTCGGTAGAAGAGATCGAAGCGGTCTATCCTGAACTACTCATCACCTGGCGCTTCCAACCCCATCGCCATCGCATGCCTGGCGGGGAGAGCGTGGAGCAGGTACAGCGTCGCGTTATCCGCGCTTGGCAGAGGATCTTGATGGAGGAACCAGGACACAATATATGTCTCGTCACTCACGCCATTCCGGTCAAGAGCCTCATGTGCTACTTCATGGAAGATGACCTCTCCTTGATGTGGCTTACCCCAAGGCAGAACAATGGAGCCCTTAACATCATCCAGTTCGAGGGAGGGAAGTCCCGAGTGATAGAGGTGGGAAGCATAGACCATCTTCAGGGTTTAGAAGCCCCGGGGTGAGATGATGGCCAAGAACTGCCGCTTCTATTACGAGGATACCTACCGTCGTAAAACGATTAAAGAGTGCCGTCTCATCGCCCGCAACCCCCGCTCCTTGGAAGGAGAGTCTGTGTAAAAGGTGTCCCGTCCCCGAGATAGTAGCCCACAACCCTTGTGCCCACCTGGCGTTAGAAGTCACCGTCCAGCGATGGCTCCGCTTCTTCCCCAGGGTGCAGTTCTATGCGGTCTGCACGGCGAGGTTGGTAGAGATCAAAGACCCCACATCATGCGGGCAAGGCTGTACCCAATACAAAAGCGCCTTTTGAGAAAGGAGGGAAATATCTATGGAAGCCTATGTTTTCGTCGAATGTGATGGCGATCCCACGGAGGTAGTCCGCAGCCTACGTGACCTCATGGGTGTAAAGAAGGCTGACGGCCTCTTCGGAACTATCGAGGTCATCGCCCTCATCGAGGCCCCCGATCTCGCAGCCCTGGACCAGGTCATTATGGACATCCAGGACGTCGATGGCGTAGATTTCACCGATACCCGCATCGTCAGGGATATATCCTAGCCCTAGACTCCCTTACAGTCCGAAAGCACCGTTCCCGGGTCGACAAGCCAGCCTAAAGGCTATGACTCGATTGATCTGGGCCATTTGTATCTGCCAAGGCTAAGGATACAACATCTACCTATCTTTTCATCGATGTTGGGTGAAATCCGACCCCTGGGAGAGCCCTGTCTAGGACTCTCTTTCTTTGTCAGCCCGATGGGGGGGTGATATAATCTCTCCAAAAGAGGCTAAGGAGGAGAACCTTTATGCGCACCCCTCTCATGGCTGGAAACTGGAAGATGTACAAGAGCGTGGGCGAGGCTATTGCCCTGGTCGAGGCCCTCAAGAAGAGCCTGGCTGGCGTAACCGATCGAGAGATCTTGGTTTGTCCCCCTTTCACTGCTCTTTACCCCGTGGCGCAGGCCCTGAAAGGGAGTCATATCGAACTGGGGGCCCAGAATATCTATCCCCAGAAAGAAGGAGCCTACACGGGGGAGATCTCCCCCACCATGCTTGTAGATGTAGGCTGCCTCTATGTCATCCTAGGCCACTCCGAGCGGCGGCAACATTTCCAGGAGACGGACGAGTTCATCAACCGGAAGGTCCATCTCGCCTTGAAGCACGCTTTGCGCCCCATCTTATGCGTGGGGGAGACGCTAGAAGAGCGGGAGGCAGGCCAAGAGGTAGCGGTGGTAACAAAGCAGGTGCGGGAGTGTCTGGCCGGGGTCACAGGGGAAGGGATGAAAGAGGTAGTCATCGCCTACGAGCCGGTCTGGGCCATCGGCACAGGCCGAACAGCCACCCCGGAGCAAGCCCAGGCCATGCACAAGACCATCCGCGCCATCCTCAAAGACCTTTATGGCCCGGAGACGGCAAAGGCCACCTGCATCATCTACGGCGGGAGCGTCAAGCCGGACAACATAGACGACCTCATGCGAGAGCCCGACATCGACGGGACTCTCGTAGGGGGAGCATCCCTGAAGGCGGAAAGTTTTGCCAGGATAGTGAGGTTTGAGGCATAGGTAACGTTGGCCGCAACCACGACCATGGCCACAACCACGACCGTGACCACGACCATGACTATAACCACGACCGTGACCACGACCACCACCCACAGCAGCACCATAAACACCACAATATTGGGAGAAAGTCGTGATGGCGGGTGGCGGCCAGCAGCAACGGAGAGCTGCGAGTAGCGACGGAGGACAGTCGGTGGCGAAGGGTTGTAGCTATAGTGGTAGAGGAAGGAACGCTGATGGGAGAAGTCAAATACCAACCTTGGCCTTCAGTAGACAATCGTGGCTGGCTTGACTAATATATTTTGCTTTAATATAATAGGCTATGGGCCTATTATATTAAAGGAGGATGTAGGACTATGAGCATGAAGACTTTAGGTCCCACTAGTGCCAAGCTAATGATCACTCTTGGCAAGAGGGGCCAAACTACATTTACCATTCAAGACGCAGTCGAAATACTAGATACCGAACCGCAAAATGTACGCGATCTTCTTCACGACTTGGTGGAGCGGCGTTGGCTGAAGAGACTAGAAAGAGGAAAGTACATGGTACTACCTCGGGCTTCTGGCTTCAGTGACGCCTATACTGAACACGAGTTCATTCTCACATCAAGCTTAGTAGATCCATACTATATCAGCTATTGGACTGCTCTCACTTATTATGGATACACTGAACAGGTTGCACGAACCATCTTTGTCGCTACCACCAAGAATAAGCGCCCTATCGAAATAGCTGGTTTGACCTACAAGTTTATTTGGCTTGCCAAAAAGAGGTTCTTTGGCTTCACCACAGAATGGATTGAGGACAAGCAAATCAATATAGCCTCCAGAGAGAAGACGCTCGTCGATTGTCTCGATCTCCCTCAATATTGCGGAGGCGTTGCTGAAGCCATCAAGGGGCTATGGTATGGATATGAGGAAAAGACCTTGGATTGGGCTACACTTACCGATTACGCCGAGCGCATGGGCAATAGAACCATATTTAAGCGGTTGGGCTACTTGGCCGAGGTGTTGGAGTTGCCCCTCGGAGAACACATCAGCCTCTGGCATTCTAGGATATCTGCTGGCTATAGCGCGCTCGACCCCACCATGGGCAAGACAGGCTCCTATAACACCCGCTGGAATCTGCTGGTCAATTTGAGTCGAGGGGAATTGCTAGAATGGAGAGGGCATTAGGTGATCGGGCTAGATGAACTCAAGCGGAAAGCAGTGGAGGCAGAACGATGCTAAAATTCGATGAAAAGGTAGCCCTTCGTCTCGAACAACTCATCAAAGAAGGAGAGGATTTGCTGGCTACTAAGCAACAGGGAGTGTGGACCGTCGGATGGTACATCGAAAACAATAGGCTACTTTCTCAGTGGGTGACGAACTGCCTAAACTTCCTTTCACGAGTGCTAGGCACCGACAGTGAACATTATCGGAGGTTTGACAAAGAGAAAGAAACTGCCCTTATGGGATATGCTCACGGTACGGAGCGATGTCAGGGCGTGCTCATGGCTGTCAAGGAAGACATCGACAGTGGTTTCCTGTTTGAAAGGGAACTACTCATCAGCGCAGACGTATTTGACGATTTTCTGGAGCAAGCAGAACATCTTTTGGAGAACAAATATAAAGATGCCGCGGCAGTATTAATAGGATCGGTACTCGAAAGCACCCTCCGGAAAATGTGTGTAAAACATGGCGTTGATGTTACCGACAAGACCGGCGCAATAATCACCGACACAGCCACAGTTGCTCCCCTAAATGACGCCCTCTACAAGGCTCAGGTGTACTCTAAACTCGTATACAAGCAGATCATCGTTTGGGCAGACTTGCGGAACAACGCAGCACACGGCCATTATGACCAGTACACAGAGTCTGATGTTGAAGATATGGACAAGTGGGTTCGCTCATTCATTACCGAACATCTAGCCTAGAACGACCTCCTAGCCCCTTCGTACCACCCTTTTCCCCCAAACTTGATAGTTTTTGACAGTTCAACTGTGCTATATATATACTCGTCTAACGCGCCTGCTATATGCAGGTCTTTTTATGATACTAACAGGGAGGAGTTTCCTGTCCCGCATACCAGAGTTCTATAAACTGAGCCTGGAGGAGCGCATTAGGGAGGTCCAGGCCCGGACAGACCTGACCGATGAGGAGATAGATATTCTAAGGGGGGCCAAGGGGCTCACCCCCGCCCAGGCGGACCGGATGAGCGAGAACGTGGTGGGGACCTTTAGCCTTCCCCTAGCCATAGCCACCAATTTCCTCATCGACGGCAAAGATTACCTCGTCCCCATGGCTATCGAGGAGCCCTCCGTGGTGGCCGGGGCCAGCCACGGGGCTAAACTGGCCAGGGAGGGAGGAGGATTCACCACCGAGGCCACCCCTCCCCTGATGATAGGCCAGATGCAGGTCCTAGACCTGGCCGACCCCTATGAGGCGGTGGAACGGGTTCTCGATGCCAAGGAGAGGCTCTTAGAAGAGGCCAATAAGGTCGATCCCGTCATCGTCGGCCTGGGAGGAGGGGCAGAAGGTATAGAGCCGCGGGTGATAGATAGCCCCAGGGGGCCTATGCTCATCCTCCACCTCCTCTACGATGTCCGCGATGCTATGGGAGCCAACGTTATCAATACCACCTTGGAGGCCATCGCCCCCTTAGTGGAAGAGATAACCGGCGGCCGAGTCAACCTGAGGATCATCTCTAACCTGGCCGATAGGCGAGTGGTGCGAGCCCAAGCCACTATGCAAAAGGAGGCTCTGGCTTTTGACCGTTTTGAGGGAAAAGAGGTTGTGGAGCGCATCCTTGAGGCCCACGCTTTCGCCCAGGCAGACCCTTACCGTGCGGCCACCCACAACAAAGGGATAATGAACGGAATAGATGGCCTGGCTTTGGCTACAGGGAACGACTGGCGGGCCATCGAGGCCGGAGCCCATGCCTATGCGGCCCGAAGCGGCCGTTACAGCCCCCTCACCAGTTGGCATAAAGATGGGGAGGGAAACCTTCGAGGCACCATCGAGTTGCCCCTCTCTGTGGGCATCGTGGGTGGGGCCACCGGGGCCAACCCCACGGCGAAAGTGGCGCTCAAGATATTGGGCGTAAAGTCAGCCAGCGAACTGAGCCGGGTGATGGCCGCGGTAGGCCTGGCCCAGAACCTGGCCGCTCTTAGGGCCTTGGCCACGGAGGGGATTCAGCGAGGCCACATGGCCCTCCACGCTCGTAACGTAGCCCTCGCCGTGGGGGTAGGAGAAGAATATATAGATCAAGTAGTGGATCAGATGGTGGAAGAGAGGAAGATCAGGGCCGATAGGGCTCAGGAAATAGCCAGAAAATTAGAGACTAGCCGATGATATGGGATGGTAGATCTCAAACTAAGGTAGGTGCAAGATGAAGCCCAATAAAGAAGTGGGGATCATTGGTTACGGAGCCTACATCCCCCGCTATAGGATCAAAGCAGACGAGATCCTCCGTGTGTGGAAGAGCATAGACTCCATACATTTGGAGGAGAAGTCAGTTCCCGGTCTGGACGAGGATACCGCCACCATGGCTATCGAGGCGGCAAGGAACGCCTTAAAGCGGGCGGCCATCGACCCCCAAGAGATCGGGGCCGTCTGGGTAGGTAGCGAGTCGAAGCCCTACGCCGTAAAGCCCACCGCCACCATCGTGGCCGAGGCCCTGGGCGCTACCCCCCATACCAACGCCGCTGACTGGGAGTTCGCCTGCAAGGCAGGCACCGAAGCGATGCAAGCGGCCATGGGTTTTGTGGGCTCGGGGATGGCTAAGTACGCACTGGCTATCGGCGTAGACACCGCCCAAGGGAGGCCCGGAGATCAATTGGAATACACCGCTAGCGCTGGCGGGGCAGCCTTCATCATGGGGCCCAAAGAGGAGAGCCTGGCTTACCTTGAAGGCTCCTACTCCTACGTCTCGGATACGCCCGACTTCTTCCGGCGGCCTCATCAGTACTACCCCCAGCATGGCCACCGCTTCACCGGCGAGCCCGCCTACTTCAAACATACCTACCATGCGGCCAAGCATCTAATGGAGGAACTTGGCTATACCCCTCACGATTACGCCATGGTCGTCTTCCACCAGCCCAATACTAAGTTCCCTCGTCGAGTGGCTCAGTGGCTAGGTTTCACCGAGGAACAACTGAAACCCGGTTTTCTCGTAGATGTTATCGGGAACGCCTATGCCGGCTCTTCCCCTTTGGGCCTTGCCGCGGCCCTCGATGAGGCCAAGCCTGGGGATAGGATCTTGCTCGTCTCCTTCGGGTCGGGTGCGGGGAGTGACGCTCTATCCTTCACCGCCACCGAACGGATAGTCAAAAACGACGATAGCCTCCTTCGGGTCAGAGATTATATCAAAAGAAGGCAAGAGATAGATTACGGCACCTATTGCCGCTACCGAGATAATTTGAACAGCCACTAAAATGAGAGACGTAACTATCATCGGCATTGGAGAGACCGAGGTGAGGGAGCATTGGGAGCGCTCCTTGAGGGAACTTGCTGTCGCTTCTATCACCGCGGCCTTAGACGATGCGGGGATCGAAAGGGCCGATGCCTTATATGTGGGCAACATGCTCTCCGGGGAGTTGGCGGGGCAGGAGCATCTGGCCACCCTCATCGCCGACTTCGCGGGGCTGCGAGGCCTAGAGGCCCTCAAGGTAGAGGCCGCTTGTGGCTCTGGGGGGGCCGCAGTGAGGATGGGGTATCTGGCTGTGGCCAGTGGCCTCCACGACCTGGTGATCGTCACCGGGGTGGAGAAGATGACCGATTGTGAAAACGGCCTGGTCACCGAGGCTTTAGCCATGGCTGGGGACGGAGATTATGAAGCCATGCAGGGCCTCTCCTTTGTGGCCCTAAACGCTCTCCTCATGCGGCGGTATATGCACGACTATCGGGTGAGCCATGAAGATTTCGCTGGCTTCTCCATCAACGCCCATCGCAATGCAACCCAGAACCCTTACGCCATCTTTCGCCGCCCCATCACCCGGGAAGAGTTCATAAGCGCCCGAATGATCTCCGACCCCATCAACCTCTTGGACTCATCGCCCATCGGCGATGGGGCAGCCTCGCTCATCCTCTGCCCAAAGGACGAAGCAAAAAGGCTTTCTCCCGCGCCCGTCACCATCCTTGCCTCGACCACCGCCACCGATACCATCGCCCTCCACGACCGAGACGACCCCCTTTTCCTGCAAGCGGTTCACGAATCGGCCCAGAAGGCTTATGCCCAGGCAGGGGTAGGCCCAGAGGATATCGACCTCTTCGAACTACATGACGCCTTCACCATCATGGCTGCCCTATCCCTTGAGGCCTGCGGTTTCGCCGATAAGGGGCGAGGGGTTGAACTAGCCAAAGATGGGGAGATCTCCCTTCAAGGCAAAATCCCCATCTCTACCATGGGAGGGCTAAAAGGAAGGGGCCACCCCGCAGGCGCTACCGGCGTCTATCAGATCGTGGAAGTAGTTCAGCAACTGAGAGGCGAGGCAGGAGCCAATCAAGTGGACTGCCACCTGGGGATGGCCCAAAGCATAGGGGGAACGGGAGCCACGGCCATAACCCATATCCTTAAAGGGCCAGATTAGAGAGAGGTTAAGATGTCTTTAGCCAGACATTGGCGCTTACAGGATGAAAGGTACAAACTGATAGGTAGAGAATGCGCCACCTGCGGCAAGAAACTCTTCCCTTCCCGGGATATCTGCCCCCACTGTGGCTCCCGAGACCTTAAGCCCTATAGGTTTACAGGAACCGGGGAGATCTACTCCTACTCCACTATCTACCAACCCCCGGCCGGCTATGAGGCCTTTGTCCCCTACACCGTGGCTTTAATCCGTTTGGATGAGGGGCCCTTGATCGCCGCCCAATTAACCGATTTAGATAGAGAAGGGGTAGAGATAGGCCAACGGGTAGAGATGGTCACCCGTAAACTCCGAGAGTATGGCCCGGAGGGGCTAATCGTCTACGGCTACAAGTTCCGGCCGCTTCTGAAAGGCTAAGTGAGCGATTAGGCCGAAAGGGTTCAGCAGAATAAATAGTTAGGTGGCGCATCGCATGATCGACCACCATAGTCGAGAATTGTGGAGTGAGAGGTGTCTCGTAAGAAAAAACGCAGAAAGAAAACAGAACCCAAACCGGCCCCTGCTCAAACACCAAAACAAGAAAGTCAAACACGCCCTTCCATTGTCTCGCGCACATTACAAGCACAAAGAGAACTTGCAAGCATATTCTACCTAAGCATGGTTCTCTTATATCTGTTCACACATTTAGAGGAGACTGGAGAACGTCTGAATCGTCTGCCATGGTGGTCTGTCTCTTTGTTTCTCCTATTGAACTTCAGCTGGACTGCATTATGGATCGCGGCTGGAGAGAGATGGAAAAGCAACGGGAAACTCGACTACTATCGAGCAAATTTGCAAGGTGTTGCTATAGCATTACCGTACTTACTCGCCATACAATATGCTACCGGCCTATCTGATAGACTCGTCGAGTTGATGCAAGGTTGGCTTCCAAATCTGAGTTCATCAGCTGTCAAATGGTTGTCTCGCATCTTGGAGTGGTCAGTCTCAGGCGCTATCGGCAACGCGTTCTGGGAATTTCTCAAATCTCGCTGGAAACTTGGAAGGACAGCGAAAGCTTCAAGGCGGCGCTAATGGCCGCCATATATCCCACACGAATTAATGAAAGTAGCAGTCCGGCGCCGCTCAGCTCGCAGCCGTTAGCCCGCCACCTATAATTTATGGAGATAACTAATGAATTTTCAGGATGATTATTTTCTGTGTGATAATTGCGATCAGATAGAACCCAAATCCCGATGGAACAAGGGATCAACCGGGCTGCTGAAATGTATACACTGTGATGCAGAAGGCACTAACGGAACATGGCCAACCCCAGAAGTGGGTAAATTGATTGAATTTATTCTAAACTATGATCAAGAGTCTCCCGAATACGGTCAGGTGACTTCGGTGTTCCTCTCCTCTGTATTGGAATTAATGCTTGAAGAGTTGCTTTCAACGATGGCGTATTTCGATTTGACCTATGATGAAGCTGGCATTCTTGTGGACGCCTTAATCGAAGGTTATCAAGGACGAACGCGGATGTTTACTCTATACAAGACAATTGGCTACGGCACGTTCCATGAAGCGGTGCGAGATATCGGAATACCCGAATTTACTAACCACTGGGATGAGATTGCTCCGGTAAGGAACGAGGTTGTCCATGGAAAATTTGAAAAGGGGAAAGACATCACTCCTAAGCTAATAAACACCACAATTGATGAGGCTCTGGCGGTCTTCTCACAACTTCACAACATCTACAATCAAGAATCTTTAATATTCCGTGCCGCAACAGAGAAAAAGCGTCGAATGGAAGAGGATCTCAAAAAACTAAATAAATGGACTACAGCGATCCAAGGATCTGATTTTTCTAACAACGAATAGACCTAATTGATAGTTTCATATCGGCACGAAATACTTATTATTAACGAAAGATGGAGGCGAGCTAGTCCGTCTCAGTTGTGGCAAATCAAATCTATTGGTATAAGTTCCGGCCGATCCTAAAAGGCTAAGTGAACGACTCAAAAGGGCGACCCCTTGTGGGGTCGCCTTTCGCGTTGCTAGAAATCAACTCGCCGTCGCGGCTTCTCCTTTTCCTCCCCACGGATCAGAAGCGTGAGGGCCAGGCTCACCAGGCTTATCACTAGGGCTCCCCAGAAAGCGGCCCAGAAGTCGGCCACCCCAAAGCCGATGCCTAGTTGCCCAGCCACCCAAGAGGTGAGACCCAGCATGGCGGCGTTGATGACGAAGGTGAAAAGGCCCAGGGTCAGGATTATCAAGGGACAGGTGAAGAATTTAATCAGAGGGCGGATAAAGGCGTTCACCAACCCCAAAATCAGAGCCACGGCTATGATGGCCCACTCATCTTTCACATATATCCCCGGCACCACTTTACTGGCTACATAGATGGCCAGAGCGTTTATCAGCCAGCGAAGCAGAAACCGCCGTATCATAAGATCTCCTCCTGGATGAAAGGGGCCTGCCTCAAGCCAGAAAGGTTCCCCCCTCCATAATGAGTCGGCCGTCCACCTCCAGCCGGGGCTCCATGACCAGAAGATCCCAATGGAGGTCTGAGTCATTCACTCCGCCCAGCATCCGGTTCTCGCCGATGGCGATATGGGCCGTGCCCATGATCTTCTCGTCCGTGAGCATATAGCCGATAGCCTCTTTCACTTCATCGTTCAGCCCGATCCCCAGTTCCCCTATCCGCTCCTTGTCTCCATGGCTGTTAGCCAAGACCTCGGTGAACGCCTCAAAGCCCATCTTCGCCTCCACCGGGATCGCCTTTCCCCCCTCGAACCTCACCACCAGATCCTCGATCCGATTACCTCGATGGTCGAAAGCCAAGTCGAAGACCACAGTGCCTTGGGCACTCGTCTCCAGGGGAGCCATGCAGACCTCGCCAGCAGGCAGGTTGAGCAATTTCCTGCCCATAGAGTCATCTATGAAGCCGCTATCTTTGTCTATAGGCCGCCCCTCTATGGAAAAGGTCAAATCGCTACCCTTGGGAGAAGTTATATGGACTCTTCTTGCCCCGGCGAAGAATTCTGCCACCCGGTGCACCCTAGCCCTCATATCCGTATAATCCACTCCCATCGCTCGCCAGTAGGTCTCGAAAAACACCTCGAAATCCACACCGCACATCGCGGCCTGTTCCATGGTGGGATAATCAGTACCCACCCAGCGGACCCTTTCTGTTTGATAGATGGCATCACTCACCGGTTTACTGCCTATCCGCTGAGCCCCTATCCGCTCCTCAGGGATATCTTGAAAACGCCGAGGGTTCGCCCACTCCACCCCTATGCTGATCACCAGGTCAGAGGCCTTAATCAACTGAACTGCATGAGGCCGCGTCTTCTTTAGATACTCGATAGGCACCTCCTTACTTATCCGATAGGCGTAATCGTCACTCGAGGCTATGATGAGAGGAAGTGCACCTACCTTTCGACACTCCAAGGCGATCAGTTCCGCATAAGAGAGGGCATCGGCCCTGCTCAAGATAGTCACCGTCTCATCTTCTTTCACCGTCGCGCTAGAGCGCACGATCTTTCTGGCTATCCCCTCATAGTCTGGTTTATACATCTACCCCCCCCATAGTTTTGGCTCATTCTACCACCTGGCGGCAAATCCAACAAATAGAGGTGACCCTCACTCGATATATATCTCCACCCGCTCTCTCTCCTGGGTATCCTCCGATCTCATCAAAGTCGAGATCAAGGGGAGCGGAGAATTTGACCCCTATATCCAAGAGCCCTAAGGGAGGGTTGATACTCACGTTATGCTTCCCTCCTCAGCGGTGATCTGTCCCTCCTCGATCATCTTTAGGATCTGCATCCTCTCCTCATGAGTAGCCATCTCCTCACCCCCTTTTCACTCTTAGCATCATCCGCTCCAACGTCCGCTCCTCGATGAAACCGCACCTCTCAAGAACCTCTATCGTCTCTGGATAAGAGGGGTATATCCTGGCTATCGCTCCCGTTGGGGGATGGGCGCGTAAAATAGGAAAAGCCTTGGCCAAAAGCCCCTCCTCCACTATGCCCCGCTCCTCCTCATGAACCACCATCGCCAACCGGTGTGGCCCGACCCAAGAAAGAGAGAGGGTGAGCATAGACCCCCCCGCCACCCAGCGATACCTTCTCCGGCCGAGAAACCCCCTTAACCAGGCGAGGAGCTCTTCGCTCAGGCCTGGCTTCGAGCCCTCCCTCTCGCCCAGGAACGCCGTCTCTTTGGGTAAGGCCTCTTTCCATAGCCGATACCCCTCTCGCCACTCATGGGGCCCCAACTCTTTCACCGCAGGGCTTTCGATGAGATCGACCGTCTCAACGAGGCGCATCTCCGTCCAGGCGTCAACCCACACAAAACCCAGTTTCTCATAGAGCCCCTTAGCCGCCCTATTATCTCGGCGCACCTCCAGGGCCACCCAAGGAGCCCCCATCTTTTCGGCCCTCTCTATAACCGCCTCCATCAACCGCCTAGCGATGCCCCTCCTCCGGTAATCTGGGTGGACGGCTAAGTTGCTTACGAGGTACCCCCCTCTGCTCCTGCTGAGGGTCACATTCCCCACCACTCGCTTTTCCTCCACCCAGACATAGCCTGAGAAGAGATCCCCCGAAAGGCCAAAGAGCCACAAGAGAGGCCCCATATAGGCCGCAGCCCTCATTCCTCGCACCGCTTCCCGACCTTCGGGGCCCAGGTTGGCGCCAAAAGCCACCTCTATCAACTCCGCCACACCTCCCATGTCCCGCAGAGGGTTAAAAGGTCGTAAGCCGCTTTCCATCCCGCTCAGAACCCCAATCACCATCGCTTTCTAAAGGTGCCATCATGGACAACAATGCCACCTTCCCGGCGAAGCCTCACTTACCAAGAACCTCTCCTTAAGAGGAGGCGGTATCCCCTCCTCTACTTCTATCAACCTCTCAGCCCCACTCTATTGGGCGATGAAGGGAAAGACATCGGGCTGAGAGATGCCCTCGACTTTTTTGACTTAGTCAAGTCATATTAAACGATTTGAGGTTAGACCTCCTGTCGATGGAGCGAATACAAATGGAGGGAGCAAAATGCTCCCTCGAGGAAGCGAAGACTAAACGCTAATAGAGCCCCTGGTCATTCCAGATAGATGATCCAGACGCAAAGGCCAGCCAGGACGATAGTGGTCACTATGAGGGCCGTCCACTGGCCTGGCAGGAGCCCCACATTTCGAGCCGCTATCACCAGCATGATCACCATGCCTATGGCCAGAGCGATCCAGGCTGATAGGCGAGGATGACGACTTACGAACTCTTTCAAAGAGGCGATCATTCCCCCTCTCCTTTCTTTTGGAACTTATCCCACTCTCGCTTCACCTGCTCCCAGGTCTCCTCCCAAGAGCCCGAGTTATCGATCACCACGTCCGCCGCTTTGATCTTCTCGGAGATCGGCCCCTGGGCTTTGAGCCGCCGGTCGATCTCCCCTTCGCTTAACCCTTGGGCTAGGAGGCGCTCCCTTTGCTCTTCTGGGTGGCAGGTCACCACCCAGAGGGCATCCCACCACCTTTTGGTGCTGGCCTCCAGCAGTTTAATGGCCTCGATAGCCACCACCTCTTCCTCCGCTTCCTCAGCGATCTCCCAAATAAGGTCTTCCACCACAGGGTGGATTATGGCCTCCAGACACTTGAGGGCTTCTCCATCGGAGAAAACAAGGGCGGCCAACCTTTTCCGGTCGATCTCCCCTTTAGGGCCCAAGACCCCTTCTCCAAAAGCCCCCACCACTTCCTCATAGACGGTCGTCCCCTTAGCCATCACCAGGTGCACTAAGTCATCGGCGTCGATAGCCTTGGCTCCCAGGTCTTCCAACATACGGAGAACGGTGCTCTTCCCGGTGCCCATGCTCCCGGTTATGCCTATCACCCGTTTCACGGCCACTATTATACCATAAGAGGGACAAGCCACAAGGTTACCCCATTGGTGCTGAAGGGTAGCACTCTCTAGAGAGGTGATGGAAGGGCTTTTGTCTCCTCACCGCAAACTATGATATAATCTTTGGCGCTATGACCAGTGGGCGCTCAGTCCTTATCTCTCTGGTCCTCGCCTTACCGTCATGGGCGGGGTTAGCCTATATCATCGCCTACGCCGATCCCCGAGTGGCCGCAAACCGCTTTCTTTTTCTGGCCTTTCTTTTCTTTTCGCTGGTTTTCAGCCTCACCCCCCTCTTCCATCTCTTGGAGTACCACTTGGCCAACCCAGAATCGTATCGGGGCGACATCTTTCGCTCTGCTCGTAGAGGTGGACTCTTGGCCCTCTTCTTCGTCCTTTGCGCCTGGATGAAGATGAGCCAAGCGTTAAATTGGACTAACGCCTTCCTTCTGGTGGCCGCTTTGGTTTTGGCCGAGATATTCATGATGGTTCGAAGCGCATGAAAAATGACCTATCGGGCCATCTTTTTCGATGCTTTTGGCACTCTTATTCTCTGGGAGGAGTCGGAGCCCCACCTCTATTTATCTAACCGCTGGCAAGAGTGGGGATAAACCTCTCGCTAGAAAAGGTGGCCTACAGCGCTTTAAGGGGGGAAGCATGATCGAAGGAGTAAGAATCAGAAAGTTAAAGCCCATCCCTGACGAGCGAGGGTATCTTATGGAGATGCTCCGCTCCGATTGGGAAGAGTTCGAGAAGTTCGGCCAGATCTATGTAACCGCTGCCTATCCGGGCGTAGTTAAGGCCTGGCACTACCATCGGCTCCAGACCGACCATTTCATCTGCCTCCAGGGGATGGCTAAAGTGGTCCTCTACGACGGTCGAGAGGATTCCCCCACCTACCGCCAGGTCGAGGAGTTCTTCATAGGTCACCTTAACCCCCTCCTCATCAAAATCCCCCCCTTCGTGATGCACGGCTTCAAGGGGCTAGGGCCGGGGATGACCCTGATGGTGAACGTCCCCACTGAACTGTATAACTACCAGGAGCCCGATGAGTACCGTCTCCCTCCCGACACCGACCAGATCCCGTATGACTGGGCGAGAAAAGATAGATAGAAGGTGTTTAATGGCAGAGAGGGTGAACATTTTGAGTCCTATTCAGTTGGAAGAGCGGCACTGGGAAAAGGTGCGCCAACTCTCTCCCCGTATCTCCCTCTCCCTGGTAGAGGGGGAGGCCCGGTTCTTAGAAGCCCTCCCTGAGGCGGAGGTGGTGGTCATCTGGCCCCGCCCCTTCGATTTAAGCCTCGCCCCTCGCCTGAAATGGATTCAACTGGTAAGCGCGGGGCTAGAGCGCTTCGTGGGCCATCCCATCATGGAGAGCGATATCACCATCACCACCGCTAGTGGCATCCATGCCACCCCCATCGCCGAATATGTCCTGGCCTCGATCTTAGCCTTCTCTCGCCGTTTTAGGGATATCTGGCGGCTGCAAGAGAGAAGAGAATGGCCTGAGGATCCATGGGAGATCCTTAGAGGGGAAGAGTTGCGGGGGAAGACGGTGGGCATCCTGGGGTATGGGAGCATAGGTCGAGAGGTGGGACGTTTATGTAAGGCTTTTGGGATGAGGGTGTTGGCTACGGATAGTGCCCAGGAGATGGAGGACAGGGGATATCGGCCTCCTGGCATTGGGGATCCAAAGGGAACGCTATTGGACGGCCTCTTTCCTCCTTCACAACTCGGGGAGATGGTGAAAGAGTGCGATTTCTTTATTGTCGCCGTGCCCCTTACCCCGGAGACGGAGGGGATGGTGGGGCGGGAGGAACTGAAGGCTATGAAGGGGAATGCTTATCTGGTGAACATCTCCCGGGGCCGGGTAGTCGACGAAGAGGCCCTTATCGAAGCCCTCAAAGAGGGGTGGATAGGAGGAGCAGGGCTCGATGTCTTCGCCCAGGAGCCTCTATCACAAGAGAGCGAACTTTGGGGGTTAAATAATCTCATCCTCTCCCCCCATATCTCGGCTAATACCCCCCACTATCAGGAACGGTTCGCGGAACTATTCTGCGAGAACCTGCGCCGCTACCTGGCGAGGGGGGAACTCCTAAACATGGTGGATAAGAAACGCGGTTATTAATGTAGCGTCCGAGTTTATCTCGGACGCAAGAGGGATAGCCAAATGGCTAGCAAAAAGATCGAAAGCAGATGGAAAACCTACGGAAAAAGTAGATCCCTCCGTCTACGGGGCTTCGATTACTCCTCGCCTCGTCTCTACTTCCTTACGATTTGTGCGAGAGAAAATGAAAAACCCTTCGCCAATTCTGACCTATGCGAAGGCATTGAAAGGCTCATAAGAGAGTGCAAAGAACGATATGGGTTTCGAGTCTATGCTTGGTGTCTCATGCCCGATCATTTGCACCTCCTGGTGCAACCCCTAGGTGGTGGAACAACCACCTCGCGCTTCGTACAGGGGCTCAAAAGCGTGACCACTAGATTTTATTGGGAACTCGGAGGCCCTGGAAAACTGTGGCAACGGGGCTTCTACGATCATATCCTCAGAGATGAGGAAGACCCCACAACCGTAGGAGAATATATTCTCCACAACCCACTCCGAAAAGGGTTGGTCGAATCTGCAGAGAAATACCCTTATTCAGGCATCATGGATGATATCCCTTCCTGAAACGTCGCAGATAAACTGCGACGCTACAGTTATATGTTTAGAGTTGTAGCGTCCGAGTTTATCTCGGACGCTTTGAGGTGAAAACCTATGAAATCTGAACAACCCCTCAAGATACTCTATCTGGCAGCCGAGGTAGTCCCCTTCGCCAAGACAGGGGGGCTAGCCGACGTGGCTGGATCGTTGCCCAAAGCGGTACGCGCCTCAGGCCACGACATCCGAGTGGCCATGCCCCGCTATGGCCCCATCGACAACGAGAAGTTCGGGCTGAAGGAGGTTTTGCCCCCCTTCCCTATACCCTTAGATGAGAGGACGGAACCGGCCAGCATCCTGGAAGCCTCCCTGGGAGAAGTCCCGGTCTATTTCATAGAGAACGAGAAGTATTACGACCGGGAAGGGATCTATATGTATCCCGACGACGCTGAGCGGTTCATCTTCCTCTGCCGAGCCGCCTTAGAGATGGTCAAAAAGATGGGGTGGCAGCCCGATATCATCCACTCCAACGATTGGCATACGGCGATAATCCCCAACTGGCTGAAGACTATCTATAGCCATGACCCTTTCTTCGAAAGGACGGCTACCGTCTACACCATCCACAACCTCGCTTATAAAGGGATATTCGGCCATCGGGTGTTGGAGATAGCAGGCGTAGATGAGTACACCTTCCCCTACCATCCAGAGATGGTAGATATGAACCAGGTGATGGATTTCATGGCCCGGGGCATCTTCTACGCTGATGTGATCAATACCGTCAGCGAGTCGCATGCCCGGGAGATCCTCACCCCGGAGTTTGGTGAGGGGCTCGACTCTCTCCTTCGCGACAGGAGAGATCGACTCTTCGGCATCCTCAACGGCATCGACTACGAGGTTTACAACCCGGCGACGGATAAGTATATCGCTTCTAACTTCGACATCCACCGCTTAGAGAAGAGGTTGGATAACAAGTTGGCCTTGCAAAAGGAGGCTAGGCTCTCACCTGACCCGGCGCGACCTCTAGTGGGCATCATCTCCCGCCTCACCGATCAGAAGGGGTTTGATATCTTGAGCCAGGTGATCGACCCCCTCATCGATAATCTGGGTATCCATTTCGTCTTATTGGGCACGGGCGAAGAGCGGTACCATGAGATCTTCCGGGCCTTAGAGGAGAGGCGTCCCCAAGAGACGGAGGTCTTCTTGACCTTCAACGCACCCTTAGCCCAGCGGATCTATGCTGGGAGCGATATCTTCCTCATGCCCTCTCGCTTTGAGCCTTGCGGCCTAGGGCAGATGATCGCCATGAGGTACGGGAGCGTCCCCGTCGTGCGGAAGACAGGGGGGCTGGCCGATACGGTCCAAGAGTTCGATCCTCGAACAGGGCAGGGGAATGGCTTCTCCTTCGGGCCCTATAACTCCATGGCCCTCTACACCGCCTTGACTCGAGCGGTGGAAAACTACAAGCATCAAGCCACCTGGCGAACTCTGATGGTGCGGGGGATGACCGCCGATTTCTCCTGGCAAGTCTCGGCAAGAAAATACCTGGATCTCTACTACCGGGCCCTGGCCATCAAGGCTGGAGAGCACAAACCGGGTGAGTACGAGACCCTGAGCCATGGTTCAGGCGGAGAGGGATTATGATGTCAACCGAAGGTATAGCCCATCTGCCTGATATAGTAGCGACCTTCCCTCCCTCGGAGCGCGAACTCTTCCACCGCCTTTTCCATGTAAGCACCACCGTGGGGTGCCTAAACCCACCACCATCTATGCACCCTTGGATCGAGGAACATTTCGGATCCCTAGAAGCGGTGCTCAGCCAGCGGATCACAAAGGTTACCAACCTTGTCACCTGGGAGGGGGCTCTTTTCAACGAGATCCGCTCGCAGCGGCCCATGGAGGCAACCGTAAAGGCCGATTTAAGAGAGGCGATCCTTGAGTCGGAGGGCGATCCCTTCTGCCACCCTATGGAGGGGACGCCCGAGGACTCCTTCGGCCGAGTGAAAGGGTCGCACTCCGTCACCGCTTCCAATATCGCCAAATATGATGGCTTCCACGGCCTGGTGATCTTCGACGAACATGACCCTCTCCGCTTCACTCAGGAGGAGGTGATAGATTATATCGACACAGCGCTGGCTTGGGCCAAGAAGGCGAATAGTGAGGATCCAGAGGCCAAATATCTCTTCTTAATGTGGAATTGCTTATGGAAGGCGGGGGCCTCTATCATCCACGGCCATCTCCAGATGACGCTCTCTCGGGAGATACATTACGCCAAAATAGAAAACCTGAGGCGCGCTGCCCTAGATTACCGAGGCAGATACGGCAGCAACTATTTCCACGATCTATATCGTGTTCACGCCTCCCTAGGGTTGGCTTTGGCCAGGAAGGGAACGAGAGTTCTCGCTTACCTTACCCCGGTGAAGGAGAAAGAGATACTCCTCCTCTCCCCGGAGTTGGATAACGACCTAAAAGAGGCGATATTTGGGTTGCTCCGCTGTTACGTGGAAAGCCTAGGGGTCTCCGCCTTCAACCTGGCTTTCATCATGCCACCCCTGGCACCTGCCAGGGAGGACTGGACCGGCTTCCCAGTCATGGTTCGCCTCCTCGATCGAGGGGACCCCATGAATAGGACGTCGGACATGGGGGCTATGGAACTCTACGCTTCGAGCGTCATCTCCTCAGACCCGTTCCAAGTGGCTGCCGCCCTCGGGCTCCCCTTTAATTAGCGGCCGCATAAGAAGAAAAAGGGCTTATTCACTCTCTTGCGGCTCCCTTGCCAAGATGATAGCCTAAAGGTAAAGCATGATAGATTTTGCCATCTCGACCAGTGCTATAAGGGGCGACCTCTCTAAACTGACCACCCTAATAGAACATGATTTCCGACAGTTGGAGATCGGCTTCTTCGATGCCCAATCTCTTTCCCTCGTTATGGAGTTCGTCCGCCGGGAAGGACTCGCCTATGGCTTTCACGACCCCTTGCCCCGACCTCCCTCCTTCGACTACCCCTTCCTTACCGACCCAGATGAAGAGAAACGGGCTACCACCCTTGACTCTTTACACCGGACCCTGGAGACAGCCGTTAAGTATAGTGCGCTCTACATGGTAGGCCATCTCCCTTCCATTATCTGGCATCCCAGGCCCGGTCTAGATGAAGAGAGCATCATGGCCTTGGCTCAGGATAGTTGTTCGAGGCTTGCCCCTTGGAGTGAGGAGGCCGGGATCCCCATACTCTTGGAGAACGTGGGGCCCAACCCCTATTTCTATCGGGCCGAGTCGTTCGTGGAGATATTTCAAGCGCACCCGGCGTTGCGTTTCTGCCTCGATATCGGACATCTTCACCTTACCGCTCTTCACACCGGGCTGGATCCCCTCGAATTCGCCAAGAAGTTATCCCCCTATACTGGCCTCATTCACGTCTATAACGTTACCCAGGAGACATATGGCCTCTACCATCATGTCCCCGTTCACCCTTCTCAGCGGCCTGAAGCGGGCTGGGCAGATATCCCCAATATCCTCCGCTCGGCTCTTACGAGGGCACCATCCTGCGCCATCGTCTTCGAGCACACCCCTCAATACCCAGCCGACGAGGCTTTCGTCGCCGAAGGGATCGAATGGGTCAAGAGAATAGCCTCAACTATCTAGCAGTAGAAACCAAAAGGGCTACCCTCTATCGGGTAACCCTTTTCTATCCTATGGGGTATCTTTATGCCTCGGTATCCAGGATCAAGGTCACTGGGCCATCGTTGGCGATGTTGACCAACATCATGGCTCCGAACCTGCCTGTCTCTACGTGGAGCCCCAAGGCGCGCAAAGAGTCGATGAATCTTTCCACCAACGGCTCCGCCACCTTGGGAGGTGCAGCGGAGGTGAAACTGGGACGGCGTCCCTTCCTTGTGTCGCCATAGAGGGTGAACTGCGAGACAACCAGCGCCTGAGCCCCGACATCCAGAGCAGAGAGGTTAAACTTGCCCTCTTCGTCGGCGAAGATACGCAAGTGAGCGATCTTCTCCCCTAAGTAACTGGCTTCCCTCTCCGAATCGCCCTGAGCGACCCCTAGGAGGATCACCAACCCTTTACCGATCTCCCCTACCCTCTCGCCCTCTATGGAGACGGAAGCCCCTCTCACCCTTTGCACCACAGCGCGCATCTCTTTGGCCCTTCCCGTTTGCACAACTCTCGGAGATGTGGTATCTTTTAAGGCGTTTTTCCTCTTTGAAGGTATCTATGATCAAACTTCTAATGAGTTGGGACATCCGGCCCGGTAGAGAGGCCGATTACATGGAGTTCATAACTGGGGAATTCGCTCCCGGGATGGTGAGACTGGGCATCCAACCCACAGAGGCTTGGTATACCGTCGCTGGGAACGGGCCCCAGATGCTCTCTGGCGGGATCACCGAGGATCAAGAAACGATGATGGATATCCTGGGAAGCGAAGAGTGGCAAGAACTAAAGGAGAAACTTCTCACCTACGTAATGAACTACGAATATAAGATCGTCCCCGCCAGAGGTAATTTCCAACTCTAACTCTTAGGGGGCTCCCCTGCTTGGCAAATGACCCTTTAACCCTCCGATCCCTCTTCCGCTGTTTTTGACCTTTCGCTTCCCTCGCTTTCCTCCTTAGGCGGCCCTTTGTCCCTCTCCGAGGTAGGAGCGGGACGATGGTCGGTCGCGTAGAACCCCGTCCCCTTAAATATGATCCCCACGGGGTAGATAACCCTTCGCACAGCCCCTCCACAGTGGGGACACCTTTTCAGGGGCTCAGAGCTTATAGATTGATATCGCTCGAACCGGTAACCACAGTCGTCACATTCATACTCATAGATAGGCATAGAGACCCCCGATTTACCCCTTCCGTCTATCAAAGGCGTAGTTGCTGCCACCTTTTGCCTTCACGTATCTCATCACCTGAGCAGCGATATGGGCTATCTGACCGGGATGAACTAGGCTCCTCTGGACGTTGGTGACTACGGAGATGGAGATGGTCAGGAGAGGAAAACGGATTATCCTCCCCTGCCGGTCGCGACTGAGGATGTAACCCCGCCTTCGATCCCCTTCGTCATAGGCTTGGGGTATGGCAGCATCGAACCTCTCGATAACCGCCTGACAGATACCCTCCGCTCTTTCGGGGGTGGTGATGACCACAAAATCGTCTCCCCCCTCGTGGCCTATGAAGTCCTCTTCCGCCCCTCGCTCCAGGACGGCATCCACGATTATCTCGCTCAACATCCGCAGCACCTGATCGCCAGCGAAGAAGCCGTACTTGTCGTTGTAAGGTTTGAAGTTGTCCAGATCGATGTAACAAACGGCGAAGGGCTTCTGCCTAGCGATCCGTTCCCTGAGAGCCCGTTCTACGGCTAGATTGCCGGGCAACCTGGTGAGGGGACTGGTCTGGATATCGCGTTCGCTCCTGCGGAGATGGGTTATCACCCGAGACCTCAATTCGTCAGGGTGGAAGGGCTTAGTCAGGTAATCGTCAGCGCCCTCAGCCATGCCTTTCACCTTCTCCATCGGATCCCCCAAGGCGGTGAGCATTATTACTGGGATATTAGCGGTGAGGAAACTCCTCCTCAAGGAACGACATACCTCGTAGCCACTCATCACCGGCATCATCACATCTAGGATGATAAGATCCGGCCTCTCTCGATTGGCCAAAGTGAGACCTTCGGCTCCATCATGAGCCTGAAGGACCTCGATATCCTCGGCAAGTAGTACCTCAGCCACGACGTTACAGAGAGGTCTATCGTCGTCGATCACCAGGACTTTCGCCTTCTCCAATGGCACAGCCCTCTCCGCTATTGAGCCCAACTGCCCAAAGGAGTTATTAATAAAAACAATTATACTAAATTGATCTCCAGAGAGCAACTCTTACCCTTTCATAAGGTTCCAGGTAGAGATAAAAAGAGGCTGCCCATGGAGTAGCCCCCTTCATGCAATGTAGAGAGCGGTTTATCCACCACCCTTGATGTATCTTTCAACCAGCCGACCGACGATGAGGTATCTGAAATCGCGACCCAGGAGAGAAGCATAGGCCCCGTATAAGCCGTAGAGGATAAAGAGACCCCAGAGGAGGAAAAGGCCACACATAGGAGCAATGGAGAAGAAGGCGATGATCCCATCCCCTTCCCCTTGGGGGTTTAAGAGCGCAGCCAGGCCTATCCCCCCGAAAAGGGTGGCCAGGTAGCAAAAGAGCCCGCCATCCAAATCAGTAGCCCAATAAATTGATAGGCTACAGCCTGAAGGGCTTGGAAGGCTACATATTTGGACTTTTCCTTCTCCAGGAGCCATACAAGGGCCGCAGCGATGGCCCCCATCCAGTTGACGATGATGAGCCCGTGGGCCAGGGCAGCGGCTATCCGCTCATTTGGTTTGGGTTCCGCCATATCCTTTACCTCCCTCATCTCCACCTAGTCAATATATTCTCCCGCTGGAAGAGACGCACGGCTAACTGCAGCAAGCCTATATCAACCAAGGCCATGCCTCCTACAAGGCAAAGCATGACTAGCGCATTGACGAAGATAAGCCCGGCCATCTGGGCGAAGAAGAGGGCTAACAGAGGCAAGATAACAACCATTCCCAACTGTTCTGCCGCTCGTGGATCGTTGACCCGAGAGGAGACAATGACCCCTACCGTCACGGCTAGTACAGTGAGAAGGGGCGAAAGGAAGCCGATCGCCAGAAGCCAGGTAGGGCTAACGATGATGGCGTAGACTCGGCCGCTCACCACGATGAAGCGGGCGACAATCGCCAGCACTAGGAAAGAGAACCAGGTGGCCGCCACGGCAGGGAGGGCTGCAGCCAGGCTCTTTCCTAGTAACAGTTGCCAGGTGGTGATGGGGGTAGCCAAGAGTGGCTCCAGGCTCCTTTCTGTCTTCTCGCCCACGATGCTATAAGCAGCGATGGTCATGGGGATGGCCAGGGGTATCAACAAGAAGAAGAGCATGAACTGGTTTACCATGATGGCCTGTAAGGCCTCGGGAGGGGACATGCCAGCGAAAAGAGGGTTGCCAAGCAAAGCCTGCGGCAACTCCTCCAATTCGCTCGCCTCCGTCCGCCTCATGACGTATAGCATGATGAGGGGTATGGCCGTAAAGATGAGGGGCAGAAAGCCTACCGTGAAGAGGACCAATCGGTTCTTGAAGACATCCGCCCATTCCTTGTCGATGATCGTCCAGACCTTCATCGCTCGCTTTCCTCTTTGATGAGGGTTAGATAGACCTCCTCCAAAGAATGTTTCAACTCGCTCACAAACTGGATCTCCACTCCTGCTTCCACGAGTCGCCTCACCAAAATAGGGTTCTCATCCTCAGGGTTATCGAGAGCCACCACTAATTTATCACCCTCCAGGTGGGCCTCTTTGACGAAGGGAAGGGCACGAACCAGCTGGAGATGCGCATCGCTCAAGGCTCGGAGTTGCATCGCTACCTTGCGGCCATATAGATGGTTTCGCAGATTTTCCGGGGTGTCTACCTGGATAAGGTGTTGCCTTATTACCCCAATACGGTCGCAGAGCCGGTCGGCCTCATCTAGGTTGTGGGTGCAGAGGAAGATAGTCCGTCCCTCCTGTCGGAGTTCGGCGATGAAATCACGCACTAGTTTGGCCGCCTCGGGGTCCAAGCCAGCGGTGGGCTCATCTAGGAAGAGAACCCTGGGCTCATGGATGAGGGCCCTGGCTATGGCTAATTTCTGCTTCATCCCCTTGGAGAAGGTAGCCACCGGGTCGTGGCGACGCTCCCAAAGCCCTAACATATCCAAATAGCCTCTGATCTGCCTCTCCCGCCGATCGGAAGGCACCTCATAGAGACGGGCATAGATATCGAGGTTCTTATAGGCGCTCAGTCGCTCATATAGCCCCGGAGCCTCGGTGAGGAGACCGATGCGGCGGCGGATCTCCGTATCCTCCTCGCCCACCTTATAGCCATCTATGATCGCCTGGCCACTGGTAGGAGCGAGCAGGCAGACGAGCATCCGCACCGTGGTGGTCTTCCCTGCCCCGTTAGGGCCCAGAAGGCCAAAGATCTCGCCCTCTCGAACTTCGAGGGTTAGATTATCCACGGCCAAGGTGTTATCGAACCATCTAGTGAGGTTTTGCGTCTGGATCATCGTTCTATCTCAGGTTACCACGGGGAAAAATATCACATGGAGCAAGATATCGGCGGAGAAGTGGGCAAGCATGGCCGATTCCAATCCCCGCTTCCAGTAGAGGTAACCGAAGGCTAGCCCAGCGATACCGTTGAGAACGACGGCCCGCGCGATGATGAGGGGTGTCAAGAGGGTAAGTTGTGCCGTGGCTGGCAGATGACCTAAACCAAAGAGGATACTGGCCACGATAATGGCCAACCACATCCCCCCGGCCGTGGGCTTGCTTTCTTTGTCCTTCCATACCCTGGATATTAGCCAAGCCAGGAGGCTAACCATAAAGAGCCGAAGAAGTATCTCCTCGTCCATCCCGCCGTAGAAGGAGGCCAAGAAGCCTTGCCAAGGAGGAGGCTCCACCTCTTGAAAGGCGGAGGGAAGGTAGGGCGCAAATACAATCACATCCAGGAGGAGGATGATTAGTCCGACACCTAACCCCAAGAGGATGGAGGGGATGAGAATGGCTCTCCCCCGCTCGCCCACCTTCTCCCCTCGCAGCCAACCCTCGAGAATAGGTGCCCCTAGCCTCACCCTTCGCGCACAGAAGAGCCCCATCCCTATGGCCAAAGCCAGGATGAGGGCGTTTTGGGCAACGCTGATGGCAAGAAGCAGTGGGAAGGGTATCGGCAACCCAGTGGGGACCCCACCTTGAAGTGTGATGGTGTAAGGGAGCACCGCTATTACTCCCAAGAGACCCGCCCCTAGGAGTATGAGGAACTCCCGCCAGAAGAGAGCCTTGTCTGACACGGGAGACCTTTTCGGTGTTAGTTCAGCCATCTCTACTCCTCAACTTTATCCCATCAAGGCCAAGTCTAAAGCCCTTGGAACCGCCAAGTCGGCGAGGGGTCAAAAGATAGAGCCTTAGCAGATGAGAGAGGTTTACCCTTCTTTTGAGCCTTCCTTACCTGCCGAGGGCTGGAGGCCGGCGCTTTGTGCCAAGGAGGTGAGCCCCGCCACCCCTCCCAGAGCCATAGTCTCCACGGCTGTGGAGGGGACGATGATGAGGGCTCCCTTCTCCTTGAGCCCTTCAAATAACATGTTCATGGCTCGCAGGTGCAAGGCGGTGAGATCGCCCTCGTATGTCTGGGCCGCCTCCAAGAAACTCTGCGCGATCTGCCGCTCAGACTCGCCGAGGATGACTCGGGCTTGGCGCTCCCTTTCGGCCTGAGCCTGCCGGGACATGGCATCCTCCAGGGCCTCGGGGATGACGATGTCGCGGATCTCCACCGACTGCACGGTGATGCCCCAAGGGGTCGTCCTCTCGTCGATGATCTTCTGCAACTCCTGATCCATCTTCTCCCGGCCCACTAAGATATCAGCCAGCATCATCTTGCCGATGATATCCCTCAGGGCTGTCTGGGCCGCCCAAGAGATGGCCTCATCGTAATCTTCTACCTCTAGAGCGGCCTTCTCCGCATCCCAGACCACCCAGAAGAGGACGGCATCCACATCGACGGGGACGGTGTCCTTGGTGAGAGTGCGTTCCGCCTTGAATGGGGTGACCATTACCCGGTGGTCGATCCAGGCCGGTATAGAGTCCACGATGGGGATGACCCAAAACAAACCGGGCCCCGCCAGCCTTTGGAATTTGCCAAATCTGAGCACGATCGCTTTCTCCCATTGGTTAGCGATCTTGATGGCGAAGAGAAAATAGAGGCTCAGGAGCAAGCCTCCGATGACCACCAAAATGATCATCCAATCTACTGCCCCGACAACCACACCCAGGAAGACCGCCACACCGATGCTCAGGGCTAAGACGACGAAGAAAATGGCGAGGGAAACAGGGTTAGCCATCTTGGTGGCTAGTTTGCGCCTCTCTTCCCACTCCTCTAGCCGCTTCTCCCAGGCTTCACCTCCCTCTTCCAGAACTTCCTTCTTTCTCGCTTTACGAATGAACATCTAACCTCCTCCTAAGTTGCTGGTATGAAGAGCCTTCTTGGCCCACTCTTCCAGTTGGGCCTCGAAAGCGGCTCTTATCTCCTCTGCCTTGTACCCCAGGCTGAGGGCCTCCAGGAGAGCACCACCCATGATAGCCCGCAGGCGATCTCTTCGCATCTCCGCCAGCCGCCCCTCATCGGGCCGCGAGGCGATGAAGGTGCCCCGCCCCTGTTGGGTGGAGATCACCCCTTGGCGATCCAGTTCGTGATAGGCATGAACCACGGTGTTGGGGTTGACCCGCAGGTCAACAGCCAACTGCCGGATGGTAGGCAGTTGATCCCCCGGCTTGAGCCTCCCGGTAGCCACTAGGTGTTTGATCTGTTCTATTACCTGGGCGTAGATGGGCGCGCCACTGTCGTAATTAACCTGTATTTGCATATCTAGATTCTACTAATTTACCTAGTACAATTATAGCAATATTTGGCGATTTGTCAAGCATCGTTGTCCTCAACCGTCGGGAGTTACCTGGGAAGAGGGTCAAGCCTAAGCCCTTTCACCTTCGAGAGATTGTTCTCCCTCTCTACCGCTGATATAATTTCGGTATAAGTTCTTTAGAGAGTTAGAGGCCAGGATATGTACAGCCTAGACGACACCATTGCCGCCATCTCCACCCCTCTGGGCGAGGGAGGGATCGGCATCGTGAGACTCAGCGGGCCAGAGTCGGTAGCCATCCTCAAGAAGATCTTCCGCCGAGCCAAGGGAGAAGAGGTCGAATCCTACCGGCTCCATTACGGCTATATCATCGACCCCGATACGGAAGAGAAGGTGGACGAGGTCCTAGTCTCCTACATGAAGGCTCCCCATTCCTACACCCGTCAGGATGTGGTGGAGATCAACTGCCATGGAGGCATCGTCCCTCTGCGCCGCGTCCTAGAACTGGTCTTAAGGTATGGAGCCCGCCTGGCCCACCCCGGGGAGATGACCTCTCGCGCCTTCATCTTAGGTCGCATAGACCTGGCCCAAGCGGAGGCGGTCTTGGATATCGTGCGCGCCAAGACGGAGGCTGGCCTGCGAGCGGCGATGAGCCAGTTGGGAGGGTGGCTATCGCAGGAGATTCGAAGGGTGCGGGCGGAATTGGTCGAGGTTCTCGCCTATCTGGAGGCGACCATCGACTTCGAGGAGGATGAGATACCGGAACGGGATATCTCGGAGCCGCTGAAGCGAGCACGGGAGAGGATAAAGGCTCTTCTGGCCAGTGCCGATCAGGGGATCATCTACCGCCAAGGGGTGCGGGTGGCTATTGTGGGCCGTCCCAACGTAGGGAAGTCCAGCCTCCTGAACGCCCTCCTCAAGGCCAGTCGGGCCATAGTGGCCCCCACCCCCGGAACCACTAGAGATACGGTAGAGGAAACCTGTAACCTCCGAGGGGTACCTATATCTTTGATCGATACGGCGGGTATCGCCGAGGGGAAAGACCTGGTAGAGAGACTGGGGGTGGAGCGGAGTCATGAGGCTTTACAAAGAGCGGACCTAGCCCTCATGGTCGTCGACGGAAGCGAACCTCTAAAGGGGGAGGACCGAGAGATCGCCAGCCTCCTGGACGGGAAGCCGAGCCTCTTAGTTGTCAATAAGAACGATCGGCCACAAGTAGCCTCTATCGATGGGCTGCTTCCTCAGGCACCATCTATATCGATATCCGCCCTGACGGGAGAGGGGTTAAGAGAACTGGAAGAGGCTATTCTAGGTACGATCTTTTCGGGAAAGGTAGTGGCCTCCGATGCTCCCTTAGTCACCAACCCCCGCCATAAGCAGGCCCTGCACTCGGCCTTAGAACACCTATCCAATGTCGAACAAGCCCGCAAGGAAGCGCTCCCCGCCGATTTCTTGGCCCTCGACCTACAGGGGGCGGTTAACGCTTTAGGGGAGATCACCGGCGAGACGGCGACCGAAGATGTTTTGCAAGTGATCTTCAGCGAGTTCTGCATAGGTAAATAAAGGCCCTGCAATCTCAACAGGGCCTCCTTTTATAATTAATAACAGTTCATCCCCCTCCCAGATACCTTAGGGCGGCCATCACCTTGTCTTCCACCGTCATCTCCTCACCGGAAAGGGAACTCACCGCCTCTCTAGCCTCGGAGAGGCTATAACCCAAAGCGGTTAGAGCCTCCACCACCTCGGCATCTTCAGGACTAATGGGAGGAAGAGGCACCAGCCGCTCCTCCGCTATCTTGTCCTTCAAATAGAGGATAACCCTCTCCGCTAGCCTCTTGCCGATGCCCGGCACCTCGCTTAAGAGTCTCACATCACCGTGGGCTACAGCCAAGCGGAACTCATCAACAGAGAGAGCGGAGAGGATGGCTAGAGCCAGCCTGGGGCCGATGCCGGCGACCCCCAGAAGGAGTTTAAAAAGGGTTAGTTCATCTTGGCTCTTAAAACCATAGAGAGAGACCTCGTTCTCCCGGAGGTGGAGGTGGGTGAAAAGGGTTACCTCGTGGCCTGGGCTGCCCAGCTCTCTGAGGAAGGAGGTGGGGATATAGACCTTAAAGCCCAGGCCTCCGACCTCGACGGTGATATGGTCCTCGTTCTTGGCTGCAAGCCTACCTCGCAGACTGGAGATCATGATACCTCTAGTACCTTGCCATAGAGGATAAAATCCTCGCCGTATAAATGGCGAGGCTGGTAACCTTCCTGCTGGTAGCCGAGGCTCTCATAGAGAGCCCTGGCCTCGCTCATGGCCCAAGCCGTCTGCAAGAAGAGTTTGTGACAACCCAAAGAGCGAGCAATGGCTTCCAACCGCTCCATGAGTCAGCGAACCACCCCACGTCCTTGATAGTCAGGGTGGACCGCTACGGAGCAGATATGTAGACTCTCGTGTTCTTCCAACCCCGTTGCCGTACCGATGACCTGCCCATCCACTTCTGCAACCGAGAGATATCCACCCTTAGACAGACGTCCAGCGATCTCCTGCGAAGTGATTATAGCCCCTCGATGGCCACCGAAGAATAGCCCCTCCCCTCCAACCCCCGGAAGGCAGCCTCTATCACCCGGTGGATCGTCTCGGCATCGCTTTGAACAGCACGCCGTATAGATATATCTGGATCTATGGCCATACAATTGAGGGCTGAGTCCTTGGAGGGTGGCTTTTCACCCCTCCTGTTTCAGAAGGTCGAAGTGCCTCAGGGCATAGAGGTGGCATATGGCCACCGCCAGGGCGTCTGCGGCGTCATCGGGTTTAGGCAGAAAATCCAAACCCAAAACTACCTTCACCAACTCCTGCACCTGGCCCTTGGTGGCCCGGCCATAGCCGACCAGCGACTCTTTCACCTCCAAGGGGGTATATTCGTAGACCGGAAGGTCTTTCTTGGCTGCCGTCAAAAGAGCCACCCCGCGGGCCTCCCCCACAGCCAAAGCGGTACGTGCGTTCCGGCTGAAAAAGAGCCTTTCCACGGCTACATCGGTGGGTCGATGACGGACGATGATCTCTTCCAGTTCACCACAGATAACCTTAAGCCTCTGCGCTGGGGGCAACTCCGCTCCTGGAGTGATGACCCCATATTCCACCAAGGTCAAACCTTCGCCCCTCTTCTCCACCAAGCCATACCCGGTCACCGAAAGCCCAGGATCGATGCCCAGTGTCAGCACAGGCCCTCCTCAGGCCGCCTCGTACTCGTAACTGTCCACCACCTCGGCGGAGATATCTAGATTAGAGTAGACCTGTTGGATGTCCTCCAGATCCTCCAAGGCCTCTATGAGATGCATGATCTGGATGGTCTCCTTCTCCCCCAATTGCGTTAGGCTCTTCGGCACCATGGTGATCTCCGCTGAGGCGAAGAGAACGCCTTCTCTCTCTAGGGTCTCCTTTATCTTTTGAAACTCTGTAGGCGCGGTGTATATCTCCACTAACCCGTTCCCGATCCTCACATCGTCGGCTCCAGCATCTATAGCCTGGAGGGCAACCCCCTCCGCTTCTTCCCCAGCGGCCTCGATGATGATCAACCCTTTCTGATCGAAGAGCCAGGTGACACTCCCCGTCTCCCCCAGGCTACCTCCACTGCGGCTGAGGAGGCGACGGATATCGGCTACCGCTCGCTTACGGTTATCGGTGAGGGCATTTAAGATGAGGGCTACCCCATGAGGGCCGTACCCTTCATACCGGATCTCCTCAAAGGCCTCACTTTTTATCTCGCCCGTTCCCCGCTTGATAGCCCTCTCTATGCTATCCTTGGGCATGTTGGCTTGTCTGGCCTTATCGATTACCAGGCGCAAGCGGAAGTTTGCCTCCGGGTCGCCCCCACCTTGCCGTGCAGCAACGGTGAGTTCCCGGGCTATCTTAGTAAAGAGCTGGCCTTTCTTGGCATCACTAGCCCCTTTCCTCCTCTTTATGGTCGACCATTTCGAATGCCCCGACATCGCTCATCCCCCCTTTAACACCTCTCTTTTATTATAACATCATAAAGGTGCCTCTGCAATATGGACACAGGTGAGGATGCAAGGACAGGCCAGAGCCAATCTTTGCCAACCCTTATGGCCCTCTCCTCGCGAGTGGTAGGTAGAACTGGGGATGATTCAGCCATGCGGCCTCCTTCTCTGGCCGGACCTTGGTGATTTCAAAACAGCGGGGGCCTGAGGACCAATCCCCAGGCCTCCGTGTGCTCTGATTTTCGGCTCTCTATTATCGCGCGCGGCTCGACGCCCGCGGCAGCCCCACGTAGCCCAAGATTGCCAGACTACCAAGGGTCGTCATCAAAGTGTGGAGGATTTCAATGTTCGTGTGTATCTCATGATCTCCGGGGGCGTGATTAATCGGCGCAAATCTGAGCTTATCCCTACGTCTCCCTTGCAATCGCCTTTCTGTCTCTATACAGAATCATACCGGTCCCCAGCAAACCTGCTATGATCAACCCGATATCTTCCAGTATACCGATAGACACCGGCAAAAACCCACCGATGGCCCACATCAACGGGATGAGAAGAAGGTATCTCGGTAATCTCCTGTCTGTCCAAAGTAGTAACCCAAACGTGAATACCGTAGTGGGGCAGGGAACAAGACCAAAAGGCAGCCACTTTGGATAGCCGTGACCCAAGAGATATCCAATGATAGGATACCCGACCATGGCATAAGCCACGAAGAGGATCCCTGTAATGGAGTAGACGTCTGGTTGAAGACCAAACGAAAGCTCCGGTTTGAACACCGCTGCTGCCAAGAACAGCGCGCCCTGCACAATGCACAAAGCACCAAAGGCGTAAGCAAGGCTCCATCTTTGGCCCCAGTAGATCAGGCAGAATACGATCCCTGTCCACAGCCAGAAGAATGCTAGAATCGCGGCGATGGCTCTGCTGGAATACCTTGTTCTCTTACCAGCGAGAAACACCGCTGCAATTCCCAACAGGTACGCAATGACCTGCATCGGCCAGATAGCAAGATTGTACCGTTCGAAAACAGCCAGCATCAGTTCGAGTGTAAGACCTAAGATCATTTCTTCCTCCTGGTCTGTGATTACTCAGCGCATGTCTGAGTTTGATCGTGGTTCTCTACGGCCGTCGCCGCACTAGACTAGCAACGCCTCCAATCGGATAGACCTTGAAACGAAAGGCATCACCTCCCTTTGGCACAGTTACTATGTGCGCGAACCACGGGACATAGCAGCTGTGGCGTTTGCCCATCATGTACCCTCCACGGCCAAACAAGCCGCCCTTAACCATCGTCCCGATGGGCCGCAGCCGGCGCACCACTCCTTTCTCTGAACCGCGATCCCCCGGCTGTATTATAACTGCCTACCATAGGGTGTCAAGAAAGTATCAAATTGAAAGTGCCACAAATTCTTTGCCACCATCAACTCCTCCTCCAAACGGCTAAGAACTGATTGCACAGAAAGAATGCATTTCTCTCTCCCACTGCGCCATAGGCCGCTTCTTGTTTGCTCTCCGCATAAAGAAGAGGGGGTCGAATTCAACCCCTCCTTCAAGGAGTACAAGACTAACGTGGCACCCAGAGCACCATCCTCGGCTTTTGGCCCATCTCCCTTGCCAGTTCTTCAACGCGCCCATATTTCATACAAGCGGCCATACAATGCTGGACGCACGCCGGCTCAAGCCCTTTCTTGGTGCGGGGTGAACATAGGATACAAAGTTCGGTGGGAAACGGCAGGTAGGCGAGATACGCCTTATCCTTCGGCATTTTCTGGACAACTTCAATTACCTTAACCCCCGCCATCCCTGCTGGCCACTGGTATTCCTGGGAACAGGCGATTTCACAACTATGGCACCCTGTGCAGTATTCGTAATCGATCAATAGGCCGTACTCGGGTTTTTTCCTACCCATTCTCCTCACCCTCTCTATGGACCTTGTAGATTTTGCAAAGCAGGTTCTTTAAGGGAGCACCAAGGCCGTCTTTGCCTTGGTAGCCCATGGGGATAAGCTGATTTACATTTGACTTCCACACGCCGAACAGGGATGGTTCGGCCCCCGGCTCCTCAGGAAACCACCATCCATGTGCAGCCATCACCATCCATGGCGGAACCACGAGGGTGACATTTGCTCTAAATTTGGCCCTACCAACCCAATTTTCGATCCAGACCCACTCTCCCTCGCCTATATTATATGCCCTGGCGGTATCTGGGTGGATTTCAACCACAGGATCGGGGTCAATCTCGCGCAGCCAGGGGATCATCCGATGTTCAGCATTGAAATACACCACAGACCTTCTCCCCGTGGACAAGATCAGCGGATATTCCTTAGCCAGGTCAGGACGGCTGACGGGGGTGAACGGCGGTTCTTCATAGTGAGCCACGGGCTCCAGTCCCCACTCTTCGCGGAGCGATGAGTACAGTTCGACCTTGCTTGAGGGGGTTTGAAAGCCGGGCTTCCCATCCTTTCGCAGTAACCCCTTCTCATGCCTGTGATAGGGGGCGCTGGGGTGGCCCTCCGGCGGAAAAGCCCAGCCTTTCTCCTGTAGTTGCTCAAAGGTCATACCAGACGGCTTAAGGATATCATCAAACAGTTCATGCATGGTGTCCCAGCGGAAATTCGGGTCAAACCTTTTTGCCAACTCGAAGTTGATCTCCACATCGGGCTTGCATTCGCCCACTGAGATGGCCTTGTTAATGGTCTGTAGAGGCACCCACCAGCTCCTGACGCCTTCTTTTTCAAGAAAGCTGGCCGCTGGCAGAACCACGTCTGCGAACTGAGTGGTGGGGGTCATGAACAGGTCAACCGCCGCAATAAAGTCGAGCATCTTAAGGGCCTCACGCCATCTCTTCGGTTGAAACCCCGTGTTGGCTATAAGGTTACAACCCTGTAGCCACATGCCCTTGATAGGGTAAGGGTCTCCGGTGAAGATCTGATCCAGGACCAGATCCGTTTGAGCCCGCCAGATGAATTTCTTAAGAGGCCCATATTTGTCAGATCCGATCCTCTTCTTGTCAATTTCCTTAGTGGCTAACTTGATAACCCCCTCCGCCCCAGGCAGAGCATATGAAACCGCATCAAAAGCGTGACGAGCAATCACGTTCCCGCCGGGCACATCCAGATTTCCGGTGATGCACCACAGGTTAGTAATCGCCTGGGCGGTTGGTGTAATTCCGGGTGTCGAATCGATAGGCAACCCCCAATGTATCGACGCAGGTTTACTTTTGGCGTAAAAACGTGCTGCCTCGGAAATATCTTCCTCTGGAACTCCGGTGATTTCCGCTACACGCTCCACTGGATATCGGTTCACCTCTTCGCCTAAGACGTCCCAGGCTGTTTTACAGGGAACCTTCTTTCCATCTGAAAGGTCGATTTCATATCTCCCTTCCAGAGCCGGTTTTATATCGGTCGATCGGTACTTTACCACATCCGAATCCCAGATTACAGGTCTCTCTCCTGTGGTGTCCCAGACAACAAAGTTCTCCGGAGACTCGGCCTCCACAAGGTCGCTCGCGCGCACCAGTTTTCCAGTGTCGCTTCTGACCAGGAAGGGGGCATTTGTCCATTTTTCTACAAATTCCCGATCGTACAAGCCCTCACTAATGATCACGTTAAGAAAGCCCATTGCCAGAGCCCCATCCGTCCCCGGTCTAAGTCTGAGCCATCTCTTCGCCCGAGAGGCAAACCACGACAATCTCGGGTCAATGCAGATTATTTCCGTGCCCATCTTTATGAGATCGACGAACCAGTGCCCAAAGATGTTGTCCGGGCATGTGTTCGGAATATTGTACCCCCAAATTACCAAGCACTCTGGAACTCTATACCTCGGGTCGTCGTACCGTTTTGGTAACCATTGGGCTGCATCCGGTACGCAGTAATCTCCTAGGACAGTTTCCACCGCGGCGATTCTCGGACTATAACAGGCAACTCCACTCATGGCAAACATAACATTGGGGCTACCGTATGCATAGGCGAGCATGCATACCCAGGGTCCGATATCCCTGCCGGTCCCCATGGAGAAGATAACGCTCTCCGGACCGAACTCTTCCCGGATTTTGCCCAATCTTTCCTCTATGAGGTCATAGGCCTTGTCCCAGGAAACCTCCTCCCACTTTCCCTCTCCGCGCTCTCCCACTCTCTTAAGTGGACGGGTCAAGCGGTCGGGATGATAGACGTATTGTGTCATCGCCAGACATCTGGCGCAGAGGCGCCCCTGATTCCAGGGATGATCCGGGTCACCTTCAATCTTAACCAGTTTGCCATCCAAGATATGGGCCAATACCCCACAGCCCCCATGGCAGCCAGGTCCGGCGGACCAGGCGGTGGTGCGTACGATCTTACAATTTTCGCCTTTCATTTTTTCTCTTCCTATTGAGGTTTCTCACCCCGTCTTTCGCGCTCCCCAAACTACGTTGCCATAGACCTTAAGATAGTTCCTTTGAATCTCTCGGCAACAGCCCCCCTTCGATCTCCACCGGCTTTCCTCCCAAGAAGCCAAGGCCAGAATAGATGAAATATATGGCTAAGGCCACCAAGATGAGGCCACAAACTACTAGCACCCCTCGATAGAACGATAGGCTCAAGAACCCTCTCCCCGAAGCGATGAGGAGGGCCAAAAGGCTATTCCAACTTAGGTCAGAGAGGATGTGGCCTAAGAAGAAGGCCCCCAAGCCAAGTGGGCCTTTACGCAGGGCCAAGACGACGTAACTGGCCCCCACACTAGCCCACCAAACCACCCAGTAGGGGTTGGATATACTGGCTAGAACCCCGGCTCCCACAGAACCGAAAGCACCAACACCCATCTCCCCAGGCTCTAACTCCAGGGCGATCCCTACCCAACCGCTCCTAGCGATATCGGCGCCCATCCAGAGGAGGAAGCCCCCTCCTAAGAGCCCGATCACTCCTGCTACCAAGCCGCGCTTGAATACCTTCCCTAAACCCATAGCCAGAGCGGCTACAGCGGCTATCTCCGCCATGGCATGTCCCGCGGTCACCAAGGGCCCGGCCCAGAAACCGTGGCGGGTGCTCTGGCTGATGGTTACCATAGAAACAGGGCCCGGCATTAGGGCCCCGGAGAAACCAACGATTAACGAAGTCACAAAAAGGGCAAATAAGGCTCTCACTTCTTATAGCGGTATACGATGCGACCCCGAGTCAGGTCGTAGGGAGAGAGTTCCACGAGTACTCTATCCCCCAAAAGGATGCGGATATAATACATCCTCATCCGGCCCGAGATATGAGCCAACACCTCGTGTCCACTATCCAACCGCACCCGAAACATAGCGTTAGGCAGCGCTTCCACTACCGTGCCTTCGGCCTCGATCTTCTCCTTCTTGCTGCTCTTCTCCTCCCGTTTGCGGGCCATATACCACCCTTTCCCCCTATATATCCTTTGGCGATTCCTCCCTTACGAGCACCTTACGGGAGCGGCCACCCGATTCCATGGGCCCCACGATGCCTGCTTCCTCCAGTTGCTCTATCAGCCGAGCAGCCCGAGGGTATCCGATCTCCAGGCGGCGCTGCAAAAAGGAAGCCGAGGCTCTCTCATGCCGCATCACCAGGGCTTTAGCCTCATCGAACTTTTCATCGTATCCTTCCGCCTCCGCCTCGGCTTCTTCCATCTCCTCCCAAGGGATCGCCTCTTGCTCAGCAGAGAGGTCCACTTCCCGCTGCCAAAAAGCGACCACTGTAGCGATCTCTTCATCGGAGACGAAGCAGCCCTGAAGGCGCACCAGACTCGATGAATCGGGAGCCATATAGAGCATATCGCCCCGCCCCAGAAGGGTCTCCGCCCCCGCGGTATCGAGAACCACTCGGGAATCTACCTGAGAGGAGACGGCGAAACATATGCGAGCCGGGAAGTTGGCTTTGATGAGGCCGGTAAGCACATCCACAGAAGGGCGCTGGGTGGCGATGACGAGATGTATACCCGTGGCTCGGGAGAGTTGGGCCAGCCGACAGATGAGACGTTCGATCTCATCGGGAGCCACCATCATCAGATCGGCCAACTCGTCGATGGCTACCACGATGAAAGGCAGAGGTTCTTCGCCTCGTTCCTCACACAAGGAGTTGTAGTGTTCGATGTTACGAATGCCTGCTTTGGCGAACTCTTGGTATCGTCTGTCCATCTCCTTCATCACCCCACGCAAGGCGAAGCTCGCCTCTTGGACCTCCCTAACCACGGGCTTGGCGAGATGGGGCAAACCATTGAAATGAACGAGTTCCACCATCTTGGGATCAACGAGAAGGAACCTTAGCCGACCGGGAGAGTTCTGAAAGAGGAGACAGGTGAGGATAGAACTGAGGCAGACGCTCTTTCCCGAACCGGTGGCCCCGGCGATGAGAAGATGGGGCATGAGAGCCAAATCAGCGATCACCGGCTTGCCGGAGACATCCCGACCGAGGGCGATGGTCAAGGGAGAACCTTCCTTTGCTTTCTGAAAGGGCTCCGACTCCATCACCCCCCGCAGGGCCACCTCTGAAGGCTTGCTATTCGGCACCTCGATCCCTACCACCGAGCGGCCAGGAACGGGGGCCTCGATCCGTATAGGGGCGCTGGCTAAAGCCAAGGCCAAATCTTTGTCCAAGGAGGCGATCTTGCTGACCCTGACTTTCCTTTGCCTCTCCCCCTCCCTGCGGCCATCAATATACCCGGGCTCCACGCCGAACTGGGTGACGGTAGGGCCTTGCCTTATAGATACCACCTTGGCCGGCACCCCAAAACTGGCCAAGGTCTCCTCGATGATATGTGCTTTTCGCTCCACATCCGCCTCGCTGGCAGCGGGATATGGGCTCTCCTTCAGAAGATCGAGAGGGGGGAGCCTTTTATCCTTTACTTTGGATGGTGAGCCATCTTCAGGATGCCGAACGGATGGCCTTGGTGGGGGGGATTTTTCGGCCCAGAGTTCAGCCTGTATAACTTCTGGCTTCCCAGGCCGCGCAATTCTGGGAGGGGCAGAAGGGCTCCTTTTTGGCGGGGCCTTGACCTTCTTGAGGCGAGGGGCAACCTCCCGGCGAAAGAGAGAGAAGAGGGTTTGAGCGGCTATCCTGCCTCCTCGTCTCATCTCCTCAGCCTTTACCTGAGCCATAAGGAATAACCCCACCCCTCCTAAGATGAGAAGGGCTAAACCGCTCCCTAGCCTCCCCAAAGCAAGGGCAAAGGCCATACTTATGGCCCAACCCAAATAACCCCCTCCGCCTCCCTCCCTAGCCAAAGCCAGGGGGTCGAGGGCAGGAGAGAGAAGATGGACCAGACCCAAGAAAGCCAAGAAGAGGATGGCTATCCCCCAGAGCCGCTCTTTTTGCTCTCTCCACCACTCCCTACGGCGTAGGAAAAGGAGAAACCCTCCCGCTATGAGCCCTCCGCTGGAGAGGTAAGCCCCCCAACCGAAGGCTCGGCGTAGGAGGAGAGCCCACCAGTCTCCTCGGCCAAATGGGGGTAAACTGAGAAAGGCGAATACCCCGACGACTAGGGCTATAAGCCCTATCACCTCCCAACGCCAAAGCCGACTGCCCTTTCGGGGCTTCTGTCGGGGCCGCCCTGGAGAGCGTTTCCGAGCCATATCAAAGCACCAAAGGTGGCAAAAGGCCTAAAACCCGCCCCCTTGCTACGACATACGCTCTTCTAGTTGCCTCTGCTTCTTCCTCACCCTGCGGAGGCCGCGTTTGCGCTCCTTGCGGCGCAACTCACCCTTGGAGACAAACCATCTCTTTTCGCGACAAATGCTGAGAATCCTCGCCTCCGCCACTTCCTTCCGGAACCTTCTCAAGAGTTCCTCTTGCGACTCGCCAGGCCTCAAAGTCACTGTGGCCACTACATACCTCACCTCCTCCTAAATGAAATCTATGCCTGTCTTAGGCTAAGGCCCATCCGTCTCCGAGCCGGATCGATCTTCAAAATGCGCGCCTTTACCACATCTCCTTCTTGGACCACGTTGTGGGGGTGCAAGAAGTTCCCCTCCGCCAACTCCGAGATATGAATTAGACCCTCCAACCCCTCTTCAACACGCACAAAGGCACCGAAATCGACCACGTTAGTCACAACCCCTTCCACAATCTGGCCCACCTTGTAATTCTCAGCGGCAAGGGACCAAGGATCTGGCTCCAGACGCTTGAGACTTAGGGCCACCCTCTGACGCTCCCTGTCCACATCAAGGATATAGACATCTCTCTTCTGGCCCACCTCCAAAACTTCTCTAGGGTGCTCCACGTGACGCCAAGAGAGTTCGGAGATATGAACTAGCCCATCGAAGCCACCCAGATCGACGAAAGCACCGAAATCGCACAGCCTGGTCACCTCACCCCGTCGTACCTCCCCTGGGGTGAGGTTCTCCAGGAGCCCCTGAGAGTTCTCCGTCCATCCCACTGCCCTTTGAGAGAGGACGAGGCGTCCCCTCTCCAGCTCTACCTCGATGATCTTCAGCCTAATAAGTTGACCTACACGAAGAACCAACTCCTCCCGCAACTCTTCTTCCTTCAGGCCGCTGGGGAGGCCATCTAGATGGGAAATGGGGACGAAGCCCGTGATCCCCTTCCAATCTACCAAGAGCCCTCCACGATTGCACCCCTTCACTTGAAGTTCCAGGATCTCTCCCTTAGAAAGGCTCTCTTCAGCGGCTCGCCAAGCCTCCTTATCTATCCCTCGAAGGCTCTCCGCCTCTTCTACAACCTCTTCCCCCAAGGACCTCGGCTGCTCCGCCTCCTCCAGAAGCGATTTCCAGTAGGCTTCGTCAAGATCCTCCCTTCCTGAGGCTGTTAAATCCTCCATGCTTGATCTCCCCCAAAAACACCAAAAAATCTCGGTCTTTCCCCCCGACTCCCAGGGCAGCCGCCGAGACCCCTGATGCCTCTCGCCTGAGGAGAATCGTAGAGGGCAATGACCACTGAGCCCACTGTCGCCGGCCATCACCCCCAGGAGCCAAATAGACTCCTTAAGAGGAACGATCGCCCATCCTGCACCTCCATCAGCAAGAGGCATGCACCTCGCGCTAGGAGATAGACCTACACATCTGCGATTATATTCCACCAAGAAGTTATTGTCAAGCGGGTGTACTCGTTCACCACATATGAGACAGATAGGCTGCTGAGGCCAGCTCTGGGTGGCACTCTCTAATATACTCCATGGGGGTCTTCCCGTCCAGGGCCTGGTGGGGTCGGAGACAGTTGTAGGTCCACTCCCATTCCTGCAAGGCCTGGTTGAGTTGGGTGGTCTCCAGCTCCCCATCATAGACCTCGTAGAACTCCTCGCTATGAGTCCTTTGGGCCCTCTCCACATGGCCGTTGAGTTTGGGGGAGCGGGGAGGCAGGACGAAGAGGCGAATCCCTCGCTCCTGGCAAGCCTCTTCAAAGGCGGCCTGGAATTCAGAGCCCCCGTCCACTTGCAAGGCCTTTATGGGGAAAGGCATGCGCTTAGCAAGGCTCTCCAGGAAGCCCACCGCTGTAAAAGAGGTGGCTTTGTTGTCCACCTCCACCACATCCCAGGCGGTGAAATGCTTCAGCACCACCCCTGGCAGAGGTCGCACATCTAAGGTGTCCACCTCCACCAGGTCCCCTGGCTTCTCGATCTGGTACTCCTGGGGCTTGCGTATGGCATAAGGGCGAGGGGGTTGTCGGTTACGGGCGGAGATCCTTTTGCGCACAGGCTCTTTTAGCACCCCACGGGCTTTGAGGTGAGTGAGGATGCGCCCCACCATAGAGGTGGAGACTTGCCAGCCTTCTCGCCTGAGGAGCACCGCCAACTTGTCCTTCCCCCAGCGAGGGTACTCTTCCCGCAGGTGGAGCACCGCCTGGGCTAGCACACACTCCAGGTGGGCCGACGAAGGTTTTTGGGCCTCCGGCTCTTCTCTTCCACTCCCCTGGGTCCTTCCTCTTTGAGCCTCTTCTGCCAACGATAGAGGGTGGAGCGAGAGATGAAGAGAGTCTGGCTGGCCTGGGTGCTGGAGAGACCTTGCGCCCTCAGGGCCTCGAAGCAGCGGAGCCAGCGCAGCCTTTCCTGGGCCTTGGGGCTCAGGACGATTGGCCTATGACGGGAGAGGTAGTAAAATGAACTGGGTAGTCCAACTACCCTCATAGGGGGCCACCTCCTTCTTGTAGGTCTCACCCAGAAGGATGGCCCCTTTTGCTTATCCTTGCAACTGTCTCACATCTTTCTGAACGAGATCAGCCCGTTGCGTCTGCCCTTCATTCGTGTTAGATTAGAGGGCGCAATTAGCACCTACTCTTGGACTTAGGCAAGGCTCACCCTCTGGTAACAGAGTGGAAGCGTGAATGTGAGGGTGTAGCCGAGGTGACCCATGGTCTATCTCGGCTTTGAGTAGAAACTGCTTCTGTGGTTCCGCAACTCCGGCCAGTGCGTTACCGTGGACAGCGATAAGGAGCAGGTATGGCAAAGGGCCTACGAGCTTATCGTCCAATATATAACGAAGATGAGAGAATGCTAAAGAGACTGCGCCTCATCGATCTGATAACTCTCAACATCTTCTGGATAGGTCTCAATTTCCTGTGGAACAGCCTTCATTCCATTATCCTGCCAGTGAGGATCTTGGATCTGGCTCCGGAACATCTGAAGGGGACAGCGCTCGGCCTCATCACCTTCCTAGGCTTGATCCTGGCCATGGTCTATCAGCCCATCATAGGGGCTATCAGCGACGCTTCCACCCTCAAGTGGGGGCGCCGCGGGCCATTCATTCTGGTGGGCACTTTCTTCAATATCGTCTTCCTCACCCTCCTCCTAGCAGCTGGCAACCTCTGGCTCCTCTTCGCCTGGTATATGCTGCTCCAACTCTCCTCCAACACCGCTGAGGGCCCTTACCAAGGCATCATTCCTGACTTGGTCCCGCAGGACCAAAGGGGGCAGGCTTCCGGTATCAAACAGATAATAGAGATCCAGGGAGCCGTCCTTTCGACCTTTATGGCGGGCTACCTCATGGAGCGAAGTCTCATCTGGGCCACCGCAGGAGTGATCATCGCCGCTCTTCTGGTGAGCGTGGTCATCACTGCGTTCACCGTCCATGAGCAGCCGGGAGATGGGGTGAAGGGCAAGCCCTTGCTCAGCCATGCTCGTGACACCTTCAATATCGATATGCGCCAGTACTCGGACTATATGTGGCTGGTGCTCTCCCGCTTCTTCGTCTTCGTAGGCCTGACCGCGGTACAGATATTCTCCCTCTACTTCATAAAGGATGTGATCGGGGCTCCCAACTACACCGAACTGGCGGGCAGTCTGACCGCGGTCGTAGGCGTCGGTATCCTTCTCATCGTCTACCCGGCGGGATACCTCTCCGACCGGGTGGGCCGAAAACCCTTGCTCATTCTCTCTGGACTCATAGCCACAGCCGGTGTGTTGCTTTTCCTCACAGCCGACAGCCTCACCAAGTTGCTCGTATACGGTGGCACGATCGGTCTGGCGATGGGGATCTTCCTGAGCAGCAACTGGGCCTTCGCTACGGACCTCATCCCCGGGGCAGAGGCGGCGAAATATATGGGCATCTCTAATGTGGCTACTTGTGGCGGCTCCGCTGCTGCTCGGTTGGGTGGGCCACTCCTCGATTTCTTCAACGCCCGGCAACCAGGCCTGGGGTATAGTGTCCTCTTCATGGGGGTCGCCCTGTGTTTCCTTTTAGGGGCGCTAGTCCTATTGAGGGTCCGCGAAGGGAGAGGGTCCCGATAGACCTCAAGACTTCCACTGATCATTCGCACAATGCTGGCGGTATCCGCTCCACCTGCCCTACCTGGGACTTTTGATCACATTTTGCCCTACTGCCACGACCCCCCCAATTCCGCCACAAACCCCCCGCTTTGATGGCTTTCCTACCCAGTTTGACCCTCATTGTCCTCCCAATCCCCCCTGAGCCCCCGATTTCCAAGATGTTTTTAGATACAAATGTATCGAAAAGACCCGTTTTAACCCGGGTAAAACCACCTGGTGGTATGTTGATACCTACACCTGGAAAATCGCCTGTTGAAACAGGTGATAAACGGTCTGATCGTATCCTAAGTTTGCTATGTCTTTGGAGTGACGTGGAAGACACTGTTGGTTGGTGTATGGGACGTCCCGAGAAGGGGAAAAGGGCTAACAAAACACCGTGGAGGGCCCTGTGGTTTCGGGAGTCACCCTGTAAGCGCTGTGCTTTGGGTTGACGGCGTTTCGGTCTTGGAGTAGACTGACAGTGAAACCAATAAAGTTTGACGGTTTGTCATCTGCAATGCTGCCTTGGGTCAGGTTGTAGAGGCCAAATTGAACGAAAACTTGTCCCTCAGCAAAGTGCGGATATGATATTCCAGAATCTTGTCGGAAAGGTAGACAACGTGTGATGGTCGTTCGCCAACTACACCCGGAATATGGTATTGTACAAAGCCTTACCCCCGGAGATCTTTGACATGATCTCAAAAGATATCCTCCTCATTGAAGATGAGCAAGGGATCGCAGACTTCATCTCTCAGAGCCTGGCCAAAGAGGGCTACCATGTCGATGTGGTTCTCGATGGGGCTACGGGGCTCTCCAAGGCTCGCCATCGCCCTTTTGACCTCATCATCCTCGACCTTATGCTCCCCGACATCGAGGGGCTAGATGTATGTCGCCAACTGAGGGAGATGAGCGAGGCTCCCATCCTCATCCTCACCGCTAGAGAGGCTGTAGCCCATCGGGTAGCCGGCCTGGATGCCGGCGCCGATGACTATCTGGTCAAACCCTTTGCCCTAGAAGAACTTCTAGCCAGGATGAGGGCTCTTTTCCGTCGGCGCCAGCCTGAGGGGGCGAAGATCCTCGGCTTCTCCGATCTTGAGTTGGACACCGTCTCCCGTCGCGTCCATCGAGGAAAGCGAGAGATAGAGCTCACCTCTAAAGAGTACGACCTCTTGGAACTTTTCCTCCTACACCCAGATCAAGTGCTCACTAGGGAGATAATCTACGACCGGATTTGGGGGTACGACTTCGGAGGCGAATCTAACATCATAGAGGTCTATATCCGATACCTCCGCTCCAAATTGGAGGAAGGCGGAGAGCCCAGACTCCTCCAAACGGTGCGCGGTGTGGGCTACGTCCTCAGAGAGGGAGGATAGATGTCCATCCGGTGGCGGCTTACCTTCTGGTATACCGGTCTGGTGATCCTCTTGCTCCTCATCTTCGGCTCCGCCCTCTACGCCGTCCTCCATCGGAGCCTTTATACCCAACTAGACCAGAGCCTCCACGACAAGAGCCAAGCCATTGAGGAAAGCCTGGCAGTGGGGCTTATTCCCTCTCTCGACGCCTTCTCTTCCCCCGGCGTCTACATGCAACTCCTTGATCTGACCCTCCAAGCCATCTACCGTTCCACCAACCTGGGCGAGCAGGCTCTTCCTACCAATCCTCAAACCTTGGCCGCAGCCCGCGAGGGAGAGGAACTCCTGGAGACCGTGGAGATCGGAGGCACCAGGCTCCGTCTTCTCAGCAGGCCTCTTGTCAGTAACGGAGAACTTCTGGGCGTACTCCAGGTGGCGGAGTCGTTGGACCCTTTGGAAACGAGGCTGAACCAACTTTTCCTCCTCCTCGTCTCGGTGGGAGCCTTCGCCATAATAGTCTCCTTAGCCCTGGGAGCCTTCCTTACCAAGGCTGCGCTGGCCCCCGTCGATCGGATGGTCGCCGATGCCCACCTCATCACCGAGCGCCAGGATCTGAGCAAGAGGCTAGAGGTGCCCCCCATCAACGACGAGATCAAGAGATTGGCTACTACTCTTAACGAGATGCTCTCCCGGATAGAGATACTCTTGGCCACCCAGAAGCGTTTCATCGCCGATGTCTCCCATGACTTACGAACACCTCTGACCATTATTCGGGGCAATCTGGATCTCCTAAGGCAAGAAGAGGGCGATGAGTCGCGAAAGGTGGCCCTAACGACGGCCAAGGGAGAGGTGGATCGCCTCTCCCGCCTAGTCTCGGATCTTTTGCTTCTAGCCCAGATGGATGCGGGCTTAGAACTGGAGAGGAGGCCCGTGGAACTGGACACCCTTCTCTTGGAAGTCTATCGGGAGGGCAAACTTCTGGCTCCCACTTTGGAGATCCGGCTAGGAGAGGAAGACCAAGCCTCAGTTCTCGGCGACCGAGATCGGCTCAAGCAACTCCTCCTCAATCTAGTGCAGAACGCCGTAGACCATACCCCAGACGGCGGCCAAGTTACCCTCTCCCTCCGTCGGGAAAGGGGACGGGCCTATCTCTCCGTAGCCGATACCGGATCAGGTATCCCCCCTGAGGATCTGCCCCATATCTTCGTGCGGTTCTATCGGGTAGAGAAAGGCCGCCGGCGAGGAGGGGCTGGCCTAGGGCTGGCCATTGCCCAATGGATCGCCCACGCCCATGGCGGGGAGATATCCGTAGAGAGCAAGTTACAAGAAGGCAGCACCTTTACCCTCCGCCTCCCCTTGAAACTCTAACCTTCCCCTAATCTCCTTTTAATCTTCCCTTAACCTTCTAAGGTTATATTATTAGGTTGGAACATATCGCCACGTCAGACATAGAAGAGAGGTTGTCAAATTCCAGCGGTCAAGGCTCGCGCGAGGGCGGAATGATGAACGAAGATAAGGCTTTGATCGAACTCACCGATGTGACCAAGGTCTACCGTATGGGCGAGGTAGAGGTCCATGCTCTGCGTGGCATCTCGCTGGAGATAGAGAGGGGCGAGTTCATCTCCATTATGGGCCCCTCGGGCTCAGGCAAGAGTACCCTGATGAACATCATCGGTTGCTTAGACCAGCCGACTTCAGGGTCATATTCTCTGGAAGCCATCGATGTGAGCCGTCTTGATGACAACCGACTGGCTGAGATTCGCAATCGCAAGATAGGCTTCGTCTTCCAGACGTACAACCTCCTGCCACGCACCTCTGCCGTGGAGAATGTGGAGTTGCCCCTTATCTATGCCGCGGTTGCTAATCGCAGGAAAAGAGCCCTTGAGGCCTTGGAGATAGTGGGGCTGGCCCATCGCGCCCGCCACCGGCCCAACGAGTTATCGGGCGGCGAACAGCAGCGGGTGGCTATTGCCAGGGCTTTAGTGAACAACCCTTCTATCATTCTGGCCGATGAGCCTACAGGCAACATCGACACTAAATCGGGCAAGGAGATCATGACAACCTTCTGCCGGCTCAATGAGGAGCGAGGGATCACCGTTGTCGTCGTCACTCACGACTCTGAGATCGCTGCCTATAGCGGGCGCATCGTCTACCTTCGCGATGGCCGGATCGAGCAGAATGGAGACAGCAGCGACATAGCAGGAGGAGGAAGGTGAGGAAAATCTTGATCGGCGTAGCGGTACTATTAGTCGTCTTGGCTGTGGGAGGTGGCTCCTTCTGGGCCGGGATGACAGTGGGAGAGAACCGGGTAATCCAGGATCCCGCCCGTCTCTTCCAGCAGTTCAGAGGCCAGGAGGGCCAGTTTCCAGGGATGGTGATGGTTGGGACACCCCCACCGGGTGCGGAAGCCCAGCGATTTGGTGGCGGCATCATGGGCACCATCGAAGCGATCGAGGGGGATACCCTAGTGGTCACCACCGAGGAGGGCGAGATCCGGGTGCATACCACAGAGACTACCCTCATCGAGAAGTCTATGGCGGTGGGCGTGGGGGACCTGGAGGTAGGCGAGCGGGCGGTTGTTTCGGGCTCGCGGAACGATGACGGCAGCATCACCGCTCGGTCCATTCGAGTCTCCACAGCCCCATAAACCCTGAGGAGGTATGAAAATGCAACGGTTGAAGCGTCTCTTGAAGTGGCTAGCCCTGATCCTTGTAGTCGCGGTGGCGGGGACGGCCGCGTGGCTCCTGTGGACCCGAAACCAGGCGACCCAGACTACTAGCCTCACTCAAGTGGTGACGGTCGAGCGAGGGAATCTAGTAGCCACCATCTCGCCCACCGGTGAGGTCTACGCCCCCCGCCAGGCGGAGTTAACCTTCGACGTCAATAAGATCGAATTGATCGAACTGAACGTGGTTGCGGGCCAGCAGGTGAAGGCCGGAGATGTGCTAGCCCGCATCGACCCCACAACTTTGGAACGGGCCGTGACCCAGGCCGAGGCCAATCTGATTATCGCCCAAAGCGAATTGGAGAAGGTCCAGAACCCTTATACTGAACTAGACCTGGCCGGGGCCCAGCGGGCCGTGACCCAGGCCCAGGTGAACCTGGAAAATGCCCAGAAGAATCTACTCCTCGTCCAAACCGATTCGGACAACGCCCAAAGGATCCGAGACCTAGAGTACGAAGTTAACTGGTATGAGGCCAATTACGGCGAGTCCCTGACAAAGTATGAACAAGGCCGGATCACTAAAGAGAGACTCGACCTGGACTGGAATAACCTGGTGACCGCCAAGGAGAATCTGGAGAGGGCGCTCCTTAGTCGCGAGATAGACCTCGCCAACGCCCAAGACCAGGTGGCCCAGGCCGAATATAACCTAAAGAAGGCCCAGGAAAGCCTGGCCGAAATCCAGGCTGGCCCTGACCCCGACGAGGTCGAGGTGGCCCAGGCCAAGGTCACCAGTGCCCAAGCCGCTCTCGAGGATGCCCAGGCTGCCCTGGAAGCGGCCACCATGGTCGCTCCCTTCGACGGAACGGTCATCTCCACGGGCGCCGAGGTGGGAGACCTCGTCTATCCGACCACTATCGTGGTCACCCTGGCCGACCTCTCCAACCTGCGGGTGCGAGCCTTCGTGGACGAGACAGATATCAGCCAGGTGGAGGTCGGCCAGGAGGTGGAGATCACCTTCGACGCCTTCCCCGGGCAAAAGTTCCAGGGGCAGGTGCTGGAGGTGCCACTACAGGGGACTCTGTCGCAGAACGTCCTGACCTATGAGGTGCCGCTGAGCCTGGAGGGGCCGGAAGATGTCTCCCTGAAGCCGGGGATGACCGCCAATCTCAAGATCGTGGTGGGCCGGCGGGAGAACGTTCTGCTGGTGCCGGCCCTGGCGGTGCAGCAGGGAGAAGAGGGGAACGTGGTGATGGTGCAGGACTCCCCTCAGGGACCTGCCGTGGCGACGCAGGTAGAGGTGGGGTTGAGCGACGGGCTATACGTAGAGGTTGTGCGAGGGCTGAACGAGGGCGATCAAGTGGTGATCGAGTACCAACCGGCCGAGGAGGAGATGTTCGGGTTCCCTGGTGGCTTCATGATCAGGGGCGGACCCGGTGGGGGGCCGGTGACGGAGGAGAGACGAGAAGAATGAACATCATCGAGGTTGTGCGGGTGGCTGTGCGCTCTCTAGGAGCCAACAAACTGCGCTCGGGGCTCACCATGCTGGGCATGGTTATCGGTGTGTCCGCGGTCATCGCCCTGGTGGCCGCTGGCGCCGGCACCCAGGCGCAAGTCACCGCCCAATTCGAGAGTCTAGGCTCCAACCTGCTGAGCATCTCGTCAGGGCGTTTCTCCTTCCGTGGCGTCTCTATGGCCGTCTCTATGGAGATGGAGGCAGCAAGCGCCCAGGCCCTGACCAACGATGACGTGGAAGCCATCGCCCGATTGGCCACTTCCGTATCGGCCATCGCGCCTCAGTACTCTGTCAGCGCCCAGGTAGTCTATGGCAACAAGAACACCCAGACCAGCGCGCTGGGGGTCACCCCGGAGTATCTCACGGTGCGCAATTACCAGGTGGCCCGGGGGCGCTTTATTGAGAGCCTCGACCTTACAAATCAAGCCAAGGTGGCCGTCTTGGGGGCCACGGTGGCCGAGGATCTCTTTGGCGAGGGCCTCGTTGATCCCCTGGGTAAGACGATAAAGATTAACCGCCAGAACTATCAGATCGTGGGCCTCCTGGCCAGCAAGGGACTTGGAGGCTTCCAAAACCTGGACGACCAGGTGTTCATACCTTTGAGCACAGCCCAGATCAAGTTCGGTGGAGCGGGCACCACCTCCTTGGACTCTATCAACGTGCAGGTCGTCTCGGCGGACAAAATAGAATTGGCCAAGGCGGAACTGAGGGCCATCCTGCGGGCACGTCACGGTCTGGCAGCAAGCCAGTCTGATGATTTCATGATCTTTGACCAGACCCAAATGGTGGAGACGATAGGGGAGGTAACGCAAACCTTCACCGTGCTCCTGGGTAGCATCGCCGCCATCTCCCTAGTGGTTGGGGGCATCGGCATCATGAATATCATGTTGGTGTCCGTTACCGAGCGGACGCGGGAGATAGGCATCCGCAAGGCGGTGGGGGCCAAGCGCCGGGACATCCTGGCTCAGTTTCTGGCGGAGGCAGTGGTTCTCAGCCTCCTGGGTGGGGTTGTCGGTATCCTGGTGGGCTACGCCACTGCGCAGGTAGTTACCACCCTGCTGGGGACCCGGGCCCTGGTTACCCCAGGCAGTGTGGCCATGGGTCTGAGCGTGTCGATCGGCATGGGCCTCTTCTTCGGCACCTACCCGGCCAGTCGGGCGGCCAGCCTCCATCCCATTGAGGCGCTGAGATATGAGTGAGAGTCATCATCGGGGCCGAGTAAGGTCCACTTCTGGGACGATCACTTACGTAATAATTGTCGGAGAGCCTTGGAAGAGTGACCAGGAGGAGAGCATAGGCTTTTCCTGGAAGGAAAGAAGTGAGGGGTTATTGACTGTTCAAACCCTGCGCATCACGATTCCGGGTATGCAGGTGGTCATCGGGCCACAAGATTTGGAAGACGAAGGAGACAAATTATTAGGAGAGAGGAGAGATGAGTAAACACAAGATAATCATCATCGGGGTTGGGGTTGTATTGGCGCTTCTTCTGGCCGCGGTCATAGCTACCGCAGGGGGCATCGTCGGCTTCGTGGTAGCAAGACGGTCTCTGGCCTTTCGCCTTCCCTGGCACGTATACCAGTTTGAGCAACGACTCGGACCGGGGCCTTTCTTCCCGCCCGCGCCGGAGATCGGACGCCAGTTTGTGATTCTGGCCTCGGGTGCTCAGGTGACCTGGGTGGAGGAGGGGAGCCCCGCCGAGGAAGCCGGAATTAAGGTGGGCGACATAATCACCGCCGTAGATGACCAGGAGATCGATGAAGACCACCCCCTTCGAGACCTCATTTTGGAGCATGAGCCGGGGGATAAGATAACCTTGACCGTCAGCCGCTGGGGGGAAAGCAGAGAGATCCAGGTGACGTTAGGAGAGACTACAGACGAAGAAGGGAAAACCATCCCCCAGCTAGGGATCCGCTATTGGTCCATTAAACGCCGACAGTTCTTCCAACCCCAACGGTTCGATCGGAGTCATCTGCAACAGCCGAAACTTGCTCCTCCTGTTTAGGAGATTGCTCAGGCGACTCGACTCCGCGTTCCTAGTCTGTACCGTCTCTAGTAAAGGCTAATGAGAAAGGATGGAGATGGAGAGAGGTTCTGCTCCAAGATACTCCATAGTGGTTCTCGTCGTGGCTTTGGGTATCGTGGCCTCTATCATTTGTGGAGGGGTAGTTGGAGGCACGGCTGGCTACTGGGTTGCCCGCTCCCAACCCACCCCCTCCCTTCCCACACCAGTGACCATAGGCCAACCGGAGGGAGAACCTATCTATCTAACCCTCACCGAAGATTCAGCCATGATAGAAGCCATCGCCAAGGTGAAGCCAGCCGTAGTTACGGTCATTAACATCCTGCCTGCCAGGCCCACCTTCTTCGGGATCGAAGAGCCCCAGGCCTCCGGTTCAGGGGTGATAATAAGCGAGAAGGGGTATATCGTCACCAACAACCATGTGGTAGAGGAGGCCCAAAGGCTAGATGTCATCTACGCCGATGGCTCCAAAGAGGAGGCCACGCTAGTGGGCGCCGACCGGTACTCAGATCTAGCGGTCATCAAAGTCGAAGGGCCGCTCCCCACCGTGGCGGAACTAGGCGACTCCTCTACCCTCCAACCGGGGGAACCAGTAGCCGCTATCGGCAGCCCCCTGGGCGACTTCAAGGGAACCGTTACCGTGGGCGTCATCAGCGCCTTGGACCGAAGGCTGGATACGGGACAGGGCTACCTCATGGAGGATCTCATCCAGACCGATGCGGCCATCAACCCTGGCAACTCCGGAGGCCCCTTGATCAACGCCTTGGGTCAGGTGATCGGCATCAACACCGCTATCGTGGGCCGCAGCGCTTACGCAGGCACCGTGGCTGAAGGTTTGGGCTTCGCCATCCCTTCCAACACCGTGAAATTCGTCGCCCAGCAACTGGTCGAGAAAGGGTACGTCGAGCGGCCCTATCTAGGGATCGAGTATGTGACTATAACCCCCCGTCTAGCCTCAGCCTACGATCTGCCAGCCGATCACGGGGTCTATGTGCGGCGAGTGGCCTCCGGTTCCCCTGCCGCCGCGGCAGGGCTCCGAGAGGGAGATATCATCACCGCCATCGACGACCAGACGATTGACGAGGATAACCCCCTCACCAACGTCCTTTGGCGCTTCCACGTGGGCGACGAAGTGAGACTCACCATCCTCCGCCAAGGGGAAGAACTAAGCCTAGATGTCACCCTCACCCAGCACCCATAGGAGCGAGGGGGCAGAGGAGAGGAGCCCAAGGGAGGGCCCTATCGGGATTTTCGACTCCGGAGTGGGCGGACTCTCCATCATGCGGGAGTTGGCACACGAACTCCCCTATGAAGATATAATCTACTTCGCTGATACCGCCCACTATCCTCTTTCCCTGATGAGAATTACATCTGTTAGAAGCCTAGAACAAACTCTACAGATAGTCGTGCTGCCACCCTAGACCAACCATGCTCACATCTGCCTCCTCGGCCGATACTGAATAGCCTCCGCCAGATGTGCGATGGTGATCTCTTCCCCCCTGCCAAATCTGCTATAGTGCGTGCCAACTTCAAGAGAGGAGACTCGAATCCTAGGTCCTGCAACCCATGTGGACGAGGGGAGATCATCCACGATCACAATAGCTTATCGAGCAATTCCGCCATCTCCGTGTCACCACCGGCGGGCGGCGCCCAGTCTACATGAACGACTTCCACACCCTGATCTTGCAGGCTCTCGGCAAACTCACGCACACCGAGGTTAACGACAACAGGTCCATTCCGGAGCAATTCTTCAAGTTCAGTCTTCACGGGTTTCCTCACACTTGCAGGCTCAAGGCCAGCATCCCGCTGAAGAGGGCAGCCTGGGCACTGCTTGGCAGAACCACCACCCCTGCCTCTTCCAGGGTCCTAATTTGCTGCTGGAGGTCCTGTGGATCACCCTCCGTGCCGCACACAGAGGCAGCGACACTGAGGAAGCCACCGCGCTGGCTGACAGTGCGTTTGGCCTTTGCGATGATCTCCACCAGGTCGCCAACGGGGTCAGGGGAAGCGTTGTAGCCGAGGATAAAATCCAGTAAGAGAATTGCCACCTGCGGATCGTTGGCTTCCGCCAGAATCCGCTCGCGTCGGAGCGTAGGGTCAATCATGGGGTGAGGCCGGCCCTGAGTGAACATGTCAGTACCCATGTCGACCAGCGTGTGCGCCACACTGCGTAACGGATCCGCCAGCCCAAGCATCCCATCCAGAGGCGCATTTGAATAGACCACCAAACCTGCGTCCCGCATCAGTTGTTGAGCCTGGTAGCAGAACGTCCCGCCGGCGAAGATGCCGCGGAGGTATTTCTGCTCTGGTGCCATGCCGCCCCGTTCTCTGGCGACAAGTTCCTGAAGTTCTTGAGATCCTATACCCCTGCGCACCACTGGCTTGCCAGTCGCCATCTGAGTCGCCAGTGCCGCAGCCTCATCCAAGGTGTGTGCTGTCGTAAAGGCGATATCCATTTCGGAAGGGTATTTGCGGATACCAAGGAAACAAGCGATGACGGCCTTGCTGCACCGGTTAAGCCTCTCCACGAGAAGAGTAAGGGTCTTCGCACCGGGTGGTTTGGACAGTAGGGCAATGACCTTAGTTTTGGGGTCAGCCTCAAGCGCTTCTAGGGCGCTGAGGGTAGAGATGCCACCTATTGCGTCCGAAAGATCCCCGCTGCCTGTACCGATGGCGTGAGAGATCCCTGAGCCGCCTTGGTGAACAAGGGTGCTGAACTCCTGGAGTCCTGTGCCCATCGCACCAATCACGCCGATCGGGCCCGGCCGAACGACATTGGAAAAACCAACGCCTACACCGGCAATGATGGCGGTGCCGCAGTCAGGGCCCATGACAATCAGTCCCCGCTCTCGAGCGTACTGTTTGAGAGAGAGTTCGTCCTCCGCCAGCACATTGCCGCTGAACAAGAACACGTTTAACCCGCGCTCAAGGGCCCTCCGGGCTTCGCTGGGGGCATACTCGCCAGGGACAGAAATGACAGCTAGGTTGGCATGGGGTTGGCGTACTAGCGCCTCATCCATGGTGCGCGAAACTGACTCACTGATACTGCTTGGCTTACGAAGGAGCCAGGCGTCTACGTTGTCTAGGATGGCATTGACCGCAGAAGGGCTCTTCCCTTTTAGCACAATGATCAGGTCGTTTGGTCCCGCGGACAATATCTCCGCATCTTCAAATCCCATCCCGACCAGCAACCCTTTGTTCTTCTCCGTCCCCATGAGCGCTGCGACCTGCTCGATCCCCGCTTCTTCCGACAGACGCTTGGCAACTTGCATCAGAAAGACCGAATCAAGGTATTGGTTCCTCTTGATAGTATATCCTGTGGCCATAAATCCTCTCGAGTCTACGCGATTCAAGAACCACCCCTTTAACGCCGATCAAATCCAGGGCCCGTGGTCACTTCAGGCCATACTTTTCGGCAAATCTGATCAGGGCCTTTTTAAAGCACTCCAAGGGAGGGCGAACGAGTCCGGCTCCGATGATCGGATGGCCAGGGTTCTTATGGGCTAGGGCAGTGTCAATCACCGGGGGGGTGTTCGTCTGAACTACCTTTCGTACATCGATGCCCACTGCTGTGCCCTCAAAGCCCAGCGCAGGGATACGGAACTCCGGGCTCGTCGTGACGGTGATTTGCCGCATCTCTCGACTGTAGGACAACGCCTCTTCGGGCGTGCCCCCCACGAGGCTGAGGATGCCTGGGGCGCCGCCAAGGACAAAGCCACCCCAACCCACGGTTTCCGTGATCGCCGAGTCGCCCATGTCCAGTCCGGCATCCTCCTCACCATAGCCGGGCAGGAAGAGGCCATTGACAGGCGGGGCTGGGGCGGTAAACCACTCGTCTCCCAGGCCGCTTACCTGGATGCCGAACTCTGTCCCGTTGCGGGCCATGGCGGTGACGACGGTGCTGAATTCAACTCCCCTCGCCGCATCGGCGGTCGCCTTGGCTGAGGCCATCGAGAGCGCGAGGAAGAATAGCTCGTGACCAGCTAGGTAATCTAGCGTGCTTATGAGAGCCTCTTTCGGGATGCCGGCCTCTATCATGGGAACAGCCATGGCATTGGCAAAAAGGCTAGATGCGGCGTTGGGGCGGTTGTGGAGTTCGTCACCCATCTGCAGGGCGCGGGCGATAATCGGCTTGAGGCTGAGTCCCCCCATCTGGCGCAGGCCGGAGCGTAACGCTGGGGCCCAGATATCCCGCCAATTCCTCAAGTTCTGCAAGGCCTCTTGACTATAGTCGCCAAACTGTTGGCGACCTTCAACTTGCCGGCAGAAGGCGCGATTCCCGAAGCTCTTGTTCTCGACTACGAAGACCCACATCGACTGTGTGATCGTGCCCGCCATGGGGCCTACGGCCTGGTGGTGATGATTGGGCTCGAAGGTGATAGCCCCATCCTCCACCATCTTGATCGCCTCCTCCTTGCTCCTGGCCCAACCTTCGAAGAGCAGCATTCCAACCACGGCACCCCTCTGGGCGCCGCACATACGCTGCCAGTCAACCGGAGGGCCAGAATGCAGCACCATTCTGTCTTTCAAGCCCGGGATCACATCACCCGCTGGTGCAATGTCCACCAACACAGGGTCGGCTGCCACCATGCGACGTACGGCCTCGCTATTGGCCCTCTCAATCTCATGCTTTATATCTTTAACCATCGATTTCCTCCTCAATGACGTGTTCAGGGTAAGGCGAGCCGTTGCCTATAGCCGAAGTGTCATGTTTTCGGTACACTTTTGCTTCCGTCAGCAGCATTCCGGTCAGCGCCCCAGCCAGCATATCCCAGCCAGAGGTGTGACCAATCCCAATGAGCCGATTCACGGCACTCAGCAGACACTGCGCTGTCTCCCCCTGCAAGACCCAGTTGACCAAATCGTGAAGCGGTTCTGGTCCATGGCCATGGGCGAGATCGGAAAGGATGGTATGGCTGATGCGATTGGTCATCGAGCGCGCCTGGCGCAGGAAATTTGAAATAGGCACTGTGCTCCACCGGAATTCAATTGGGTAGGCTGCCTTCAGACGGTGAGCAGTAAAGAGCAGCCCGCCCAGATAATCATCTCCGGAAGGAGTGAGCCCTGGGCCCAGGCCCAGCAGCCTCAGGCCTGACTGCGCGATCCGAGCCATATCCCGCGCTCGGCAGGCCTCCATCAGCCCCTGAATCACGGGTGATCCTCGGTCAATCAGGGCAGCCTCCCAGGAGGAGACTGCGCAGCCATCACCATTCCACGCAGCTCCGGCAATCAGTCCTATGGCGCCACCCAGTCCCTTAGGACCAGGAAGGCACCGGACCTCCGTAAGGATCTCCTGAAAGCAGGCATTGACGGCCTTCAAAGACAAGAGTCGTTCGGGATCAAACGTGCGCGATGTCCATCTATCTGCGTTCGCCAGGTCGATTGTAATGGCATCCCCGATCCGGAGGGAATTGCCAACCACCGTAAAATCCACCCCTGTTTCCAGCGTGCAGAGGTAGAAAGGTATTTGAAGGCAACGGCGGTGCATAGGGGTATTTTCTGTCACCAGCCAGAACAGTTCTTCCTGGGTGCTGTACAGATAGGCTGCATTCGAGAACACCGCCAGTACTTGTCCGCGTAGACCAGGGGTGAGTAGCCTGTGGGCCGCTTTGCCAATCTGCTTGATGTAAAACGGCTGAATAGGAGTAGCAGTTTTCATCCTTTTACCAGTTGGGCATTCGGCAGGAGAGGTCTCCTGCCGAATGCCCCAAAAGAGTTTATGCAATCTTACTTGGGCTGGCCAATCACACCCTTAACGAACCAGTCCACGTTCCCCATCTCTTCATCAGAGAGGGTTTCTCCTTCTGCAATGCGGACCGTGCCGTCCTGATCTACGATGGGGCCTGCAAAGACCACCAGCTTGCCAGCGTTCAAGTCCGCCAACAACTGGTTGACCTTATCCTGCACTTCCTGAGGCACGTTCGGGCCAAAGGGCGCAAGAGCCATGCAGCCTTCGCCGATGCTGCAGCGGATGAACTTAGGCTCCCAGGTGCCATCGATCACCGACTGGGCCATCCAGGTCATGACACCTCCAAAGGTGAAGCCTGTACCCGTGATCCAGTATTCGGGAGCGAACTGCTGAGCCGCCAGTGACTGGAAGCCAATGGAATAGACACCGCGCGCTTCGGCCGCCTGGATGATCGTGCCTGGCGCATCGACGTGCATGGTGATCACATCCACGCCCTGGTTGATGAGAGCATCCGTGGCAGCCGCTTCCTTGGCGCGGTCCGACCAACTGCCCGTGAACGTGACAATGGTCTCAGCGTCGGGGTTCACGGACTGCGCGCCGAGTTCGAAGGCATTGATGAAAGTCAAAGTCCAGCCTAAGGGCATGGCGGCCACGAAGCCCAACTTGTTGGACTTGGTCATCTTACCTGCGGCCACACCGAGGAGATACCATGTGTCGGGAACTTTGGCATAGAAGTTGGCGAAGTTGTCAGCCATCATCCAGCCGCCAGCATGTTCAAAAATGACGTCGGGATGCTTTTGGGCAACGTTCATGGCAAACTCCTGGTGACCGAAGCTGGTGGGGAAGATCAACTTGGCACCTTCCTGGATCATGGTTTCCATGGTTGTCTCTGCCGCAGGACCCTCATAGATATTCTCGGCCTCGAGGATCTTGACGCAGGGGATGTTCTTTTTTACTTCCATCAGGCTATCATGCATGGCCTGATTGTACCCCGCATCATTGACCGAGCCAACGTAAAGCGCACCAATGATCAAGCAAGGCCTGACCTCGGTTGGCACTGCCGTAGGAGTGGCGGTTGGTTCGGGGGTGGGAGTAGCCGCCGGACCACAAGCCGACAGCAGGATTGCAATGCACATCGGGATAGCGAGGATGGAATACAGTAACTTGCCTTTCATTTCCCTTCTCCTTTCCTAACTATCGAGAAACGAACCAGACGCATGCAGTGAGGTGATCGTTTTGCCGGTAAACACCTCCTTTCTTTTCACACCGGTTGAATGCGCACTTTCTACTATTCGGTACCCTGATACACCCTTCCTAAACTCGCTGGTGCAGCATGTTTGCGCGTGCCGCCCCAGGCAATGAGCACGAGAACCGTTAGGACGTAGGGCAGTGTATCCAGTAGGAAGGGTGAGATGGCAATGCCGCTGGCCTGCAAGAGGAGCTGGAATGCCACTGCGCCGCCGAAGAGCAAGGCGCCTGCAATGGCACGAATAGGGTGCCATTTGGAAAAGATGACCAACGCTACAGCAATGAAGCCACGCCCAGCGGTCATGAATTCAGCCCAGGTCATTGTCCAAGCGATGGACAAATGCGCCGCCCCAAGACCGGCCAGGAGGCCGCAAAGGAAGAGCGCCTGATATTGGATCAGTTGTGGGCTGCAGCCCGCAGCGAAGGCTGTGTTGGCATTTTCGCCGACGGCGCGCAACCTGAGACCCCAGCGCGTGCGAAACAAGAGCCACCAGATTAGAATGGCTATGGGGACGACCAGGTAGATCAGGATATCGAATTTGAACTGTGAACTATTCAGTGCTGGAATGCTGGAGAGTCCAGGCATAATGAATCGGGGCAGACCATTAATCCGCGCTCCTACGTAAGGCTTGCCGATCAAGGCGCTCAGACCAAAACCAAAGAACATGACCGCCAGTCCGCTCGCCAATTGATTGGCGCGACGTGTAATGACCAGAAAGCCAAGCAGCAGATTCATCAGGCCCCCTGCCAGCGTGGCTGCAAGCACGCCCAGATAAGGATTTCCGGTTTGTGAAGTGACAGCAAAGCCTACTGAAGCGCTGACCAGCAACACCCCTTCGAGGCCAAGGTTGACGATGCCAGCTCGCTCATCAATGGTTTCACCTAAAGTTGTATAGAGCAAGGATGTGCCAGAAAAGATAGCACTGGATATGACACCGAGGATAGATAAAAGACTCATGCCTTCATTCCCTTCCAGAAGGATGGACGTGCAAGGACAACAAACAACGTAATAGCCAGGAGAATATTGACCACGGCAAAAGGCAGTCCTTGATTGATCTGCAAGATATCCCCTCCGGACGTTACAAGGGCCATCACAAAGGACATTACCAGGATGCCAATGGGGTTACCACCGGAGAGCCAGCTGATCAGAAAACCCAAATAACCAAATCCCGGGGAAAATCCCGGCCTGAGCCTGCCATGGATGCCAGAGATCTCTGACATACCCGCCAGGCCAGCAAGGGCACCACCAAGGCACAGGACCATGATGATGTATGTCGTCAATGGGATGCCATTTCGACGTGCGGCCTGGGGATTGCCGCCGATAGCACGCATTTCCAGCCCCCAGCGGGTGTATTTCATGACGTACCAGTACCAGACCAAAAGCACTAAATCAATGACCAATCCGAGATGCACGCGCGTGCCCCAAAAGGTTGGCAAGCGAGCTGCAGGAACAAAATCGACTGTCTGTGGGTAAAGCGCATTGCCGGGCGAACGCCAGGGACCGTAGATGAAAAACGTAACCAAAGAGGGTGCCACATAGTTCATCAAAAGGGTAGTGATGGTTTCATTGACCAAACCGCGCGCTCGCAAAAAAGCCGGGATAAACGCCCACAAGCTGCCACCGATCATACCCAGCAGCATCATGAGAGGTAGAAGGATCCATGGGGGTAACGGGCTGAAGGTGAGGGCACCCCATGTTGCCAGCCAAGCGCCCATGTAGAGCTGGCCCTCGCCGCCGATGTTGATCAGCCCCACGCGAGAAGGCAGGGCCACAGCGATGGCGGCGAAGATCAGGGGGATCATTTTGACGATAACTTCGGAAAAGCCATAAGCTGACCGCAAGGTGGATGAAAAAGTATCTTTAATTGCCAAAACAGGATCTTTACCGGCGATCAGTAGAATCACGCCAAATAACACGAACGCCACCAGGAAAATAATCAGGTAGCGAACAATGACCCGCATGGTGCTGATAAGTAAGGAGGTTCGGAAAGGCGTATCAATATTTTGAGACATGTTGAACCTCAGATCCGGTCATGAGGTGACCAACGTCATAGATATTCGTTTCTTCGGGTTCGAAGGTCCCCACAATTTTCCCGCCATAAAGGACGATCAGTCGATCGCTAAGTGTAAACAGCTCTTCGAGATCTTCCGAGATGAGCAGCACACCCGCGCCACTTTCGCGCGCCTGGATCAGTGCCTGACGGGCGGCGATGGCGCTCTGCACGTCCAGACCGCGCGTGAGGTAAGAGGCAATGATCAGGTGCGGGTTATGGGTCATTTCCCGGACAATGACCATGCGCTGTTGATTCCCGCCCGAAAGCGACCTGGCGGGTACGTACAAGGAGAAAGAATACCCCAGCTTTTCTAACGTATCTTCGACATCAGTTTTAACGGCCTGCCAATCCATGGCCAGTCCCCCCAAGCGGGCGTAGCGCCGGGAGTGGGTCAGTGCCATGTTTTCCAGCACAGTCATGAAGGGTGCGGCAGCCATCGTTAAGGGGTCTTCCGGGACAAAGCTCACTCCGCTTTTGCGAACCTCTTGAATGGAACGGTTAGTGTAATCTTGGCCAAACAAGAATTTGGTTCCCCTCACGCACTTGACCAATCCGAGGACGACATCGCCTAGCTCCTTCTGCCCGTTGCCTGAGACCCCAGCAACGCCGACGATCTCGCCAGGGTAGATCTTCAAGTCGATCGCTTTCAAACTGGTTTCCGCGCCTTCGCCGCGTGTCTCCACGCCGCGCAGCTCCAACAGAGGTAGCACCGATGAGTCCAAGGCTGGCTTTGGGCTGACCTGCAGGCCGGATAGCTCTTTTTCGAACATCATCGCCACCAGCTTATCTTCACTGGAGTCAGATCGCAGCAGAGAGCCGGCAACGCGGCCGCCACGCAGCACTGTGATGCGGTCAGCGCATTCCAGCACCTCTTTTATTTTGTGGGTGATCAGGATGATGGCATAGCCATCCTTGCGCAGGCTATCTAACACACGGAACAGAGCTGTCACTTCGTGCGGAGCGAGTACGCGCGTGGGCTCATCCAGGATCAGTACGCGTGCATCCGAAAGCAGTAGTTTTAGAATTTCAACCTTTTGCTGTTCGCCAATCGAGAGTTGAGAAACCATCGCTTGCGGATTGACTTGCAGGTTGTAGCGCTCCGAGATTACGTTTATGCGGTGGTAGATCCCTTTGATATCCAGTACGGCTTTGAGGTCGGGAAGGAACAGGGCGATGTTTTCTGTCACGCTAAAGGCTGGGATAAGGGTGAATTCCTGAAAAAGCATACCGATACGCAGGTCACGGGCATCGTGTGGCGAGCGAATGGAAACAGGCTCACCGTTCAACAGAATCCGGCCGGAATCAGCCCGGTAAAAGCCATAGAGGATCTTCATTAGGGTGCTTTTGCCAGCCCCGTTCTCCCCCAATAGCGCATGGATTTCACCGCCGTAGATATCGAGATCAACGTGGTCGTTGGCGAGCACGTTTGGGAAAGCCTTGGTGATGCCCCGCAACGCGACCAAGGGTTCAGCGCCCACAGTGGATTCTCTCGCCATTGAGTTCATGGCCAGGGAGTTACCGATCACCTTAGGATTTCCCTTTTCAGGCGCAGTTGAGGGCGCACCGCCGGCAAGCCTAAGCGAACCAAGACCATTGTGATCCATAAGGTAGACACGACTGCATCTCCTAGACCACTCCCTGCTAATAGTATAACTAGTCTGACCGAACCCTGTGAATATGAAGCCTCACCAAATCGCTAGACACGATTTGTGGGTTGTTGACAACGATAATTGAATGTATATGACAAAAAGGCACAAGAACACGCGCGATAACGGGGAGGTATTATACCCGTAAGCCACGACCATGTATGGCGAATCTGCCCAGCCCCTATCACATATGACGTCGGCCCTGCCGCCAGATTCGCCAAAATATCCCCTCCAGGGGTGATTGCGCTACTACCACAGGCGAGACGCTAGAGGGAAATCCCGGCCTCGGACCTACTGCATGAGGGATGGCTCAAGAGGAAGGCAGGTTTCTATTTGGGGTGGGATCGAGCGACGAGGGGATAGAGTTGCAAGGCGACTTCAATTGTCAACCGGTGTTGTGGGTTGTCTAAGGCGTCGCCAAGGATTTCCTTGATTCGATCAAGACGATAGCGCAAGGTGTTGTAATGGATATATAGCGCCTTTGCCGCTTTGGCCGAGTTTTGCTTTTGTTCCAAAAAGACCCGCAAGGTCTTGACCAGCTCCGTCCCGTTTTCGTGATCGTGGGCCAGCAGGGGCCCGATCGTATCTAGACAGAAGCGCTCTAGGCTGGCACGAGACTCGGCAAAAGAGACCACGCGGAACAACCCCAGGTCCTCATAATGCGTGACCGCACCGTAAGACCTCTCCTGAAACGCGCGTCCTATCTCAAGGCTTTGTTTTGCGCATTCGTATGCCTGGCGGAACTCAGCCAAATCGGAGACAGGGCTGCTGATCCCCATGGAGACCGTGTAGGGATCGTTCTCCGCCCGGATGCGTTCACACACCTTCCGCAATTCTTGAACTAGGAAATCCTTGACGCCCGAGAGCCTACTCGGCTGAAGTGGAAAGAAGACCACCAATCGCAGACCCTGGTGCCAGAAGGAAGCTTGGCGCTCGATAACGTGGATATACCGCTTCGCAAGATGGAGGCTTGAATCAATGTTGCTCTGTTCCGTGCTTTCCGCTTTGGTCAACAGCGTTCCTGAAGGCAGGTCTGGTCCAACCAGAATCACTACGAACGGCAGATTGAGGCGACTACCGAGTTCACGCGAGAGATCGATGGCCCGCTCCCGAGCAGCAGGGTGATCCGAAAGCAGCCCTTCTAGGATTTCATTTCGAAATCGCTGCTTCACCTCGCCAATAGAGCGCATCTCCATCATCTTGAGCGCGGCCACGGTGGATCCGTGCTCGATGGCGATCAAATCCGTGGACTCGATCGGGTAGGACAACGGCCCCCAGACGATAATTTCACCCAGCGTCATCGAACTGACTGTTATCGGATAGACAATGTGATCTATAGGTCCTCCCGGCGCATCAACTCTCATACGCTTCGCCTGGTTTCCGGGCAATGCCTCTACCAACTCGGGTTGGTACAGATCGTTCAAATAGCTGTCTCCGCTGCCATCATCCCTTATGAACCTCTTCTGCACTTGCGTATGGCCGACGAAGAAGCTGTTGCCCAATACCCTGCGAAACCGGTCGACGATTGAGACCGGATGTTGGACCACTTGGGCTATCACCTGGGCAATGTCGGCATAGCCCGCGCCACCTAGCACCAGGTCGATGAACTGATGAAGAATCCTCTCGGATTGAACTATCTCATTGGCTTGGAGCTGCAGGATCTTGCTTGTGAGTGGCTGTATGATCTCGATAAAGGAGACTTTTGGAGGCAACTCGATCAACGGGAATCCCAACCTGTTGGCGGCGTCCAGCATGCATTGGGGCAACTCGTCGATGTAGCCCAGGGGGGTGACCGCCAGTCCCGCCAGTCCCTTCTCCGCAAGGCGAGGCACAAGGCTTTCGATGGCAGCAGCGTCATCCCGCAGTGGGTACATCGTGGTCACTAGAAGCTCGCCGGCATGCACCCAATCCAGAATGTCTGGAACCTCCATCACATTGACGGATTGAACCACATTGTCAAGTCCCTGCTCGCCTGCCACGACCCGGGACTTTCTTAGGGGTTCGACCATCGTCAGCGCTTCACGAACCGTCAGCGGCATCGTCTTCGCTCCTAGATGGCTTGTCGAGAACAGCCAGTTCGCCCATTGAAATTATACAATATCGCTACTGAAACGCCAAGCATAACCAGAATATTCTAGGATCTCGGTACCAAGTGTGAAAGAGCTCGTCTTCTGGTATCGTAGAGATGGTATTCTCTAAGATTTTCCGGGGATGCTTGCTCGTGCGCAGATGCAATGAGGATAGGCGCGAGGCAATGAAGGGATCGCGGCCCATTGCATGGCGCTCATTTCCTTTCCAGCCCAGCGAGATATCGCCAAACTGCCTATGGCTGGCTAGCCATACCCCCTGCAATCTCTCCACCGTCAATCACGAAGTATTGCCCGGTGATGAAGTTCGCCTCATCGGAAGCGAGAAAGGCAAAGAGAGCGGCGACCTCTTCCGGCCGGCCCAGCCTACCGAGGGGCACTTTGCTCGCAAAGGCACGCTGCATCTCCGCTGAGTATTCCGCCTCCTGCATCGGCGTCAGAATAAAACCCGGACATACGGCGTTGACTCGCACCTTTGGGGCCAGCTCCAGCGCCATGGAGCGCGTCAGCTCGATGACCCCCGCTTTGGAGGCGTTGTAGTCGGCGTAGAAAGGGTAGCCCATCAAGCCGTTGGTCGAGCCCATATTCAGAATGACGCCGCCCTCTCCCGCCAACATCCGTCGCGCTGCTTGTTGCGCCACAAAGAACACGCCGTTGAGGTTGACGTCTATCACCTCGCGCCATTCGTGGGTGGAGATGTCCATAAAGCGATGCCGAATGCTGATCCCGGCGTTATTGATCAGAACGTCCAAAGCCCCCAACAGGTGATCCAGTTCTCCAAAGGCATAGGCGACATCGTCGGGGTTCGAGACGTCGGCCTTGATGAAGCCGCTCAGCGCCGAGTGTTCGCGTTCCAGGCGCTTGAGCGCCGCATCGTCGCGATCCAGCACGACGACGCGCGAGCCTTCCTCTAGAAAACGCACCGCTGTCGCCGTTCCGATGCCACCCGCTCCACCAGTGATAAGTACCCCTTTATCTTTCAGGCCACGCATCTTTCCTCCTTACCCTGCCAGTCCACCGCCATCCACCACCAGGGCTGTACCGGTAACGAAAGAGGAGACGTCACTGGCGAGATAGAGCACCGCCTGAGCGATCTCTTCGGGCCTGCCGATGCGCTGCAATGGCCGCTGTGCTGCTTCTGCCAGAAAACGCTCCTCTGGTTCGCCAAGTTGCTGCGCCTCATCCCGCAGCATGGGTGTGTCGGTATCGCCGGGACAGATACAGTTAACGCGGATATTCTGCTGGCCGTGGTCGAGGGCCATGGCCCTGGTCATATTCACCACAGCCCCCTTCGAGGCGCAGTACGAAACCGCCCTGCGCCCACCGACCAATCCCCAGCCCGAGGCGGTGTTAATGATCACCCCGCCGCCAGCCCGGATCATTACGGGAATGGCATACTTGCTCAGCAAAAAGATCGACTTGACGTTTACCGCCATCACCCGGTCCCATTCTGCCTCGGTTGTCTCCAATACAGTGGCCCGCCGGACAATGCCCGCGTTGTTAAAGAGGATGTCGAGACCGCCCAATTTGTTGACGGTCTGTTGCACGGCGCGCTGGCAGTCGGTCGCACGGCTCACGTCGCAGCGCACAAAAATGGCTTGCCCGCCTTCATCCAAAATCGTTTGGACCACGGCCTGTCCACCGACCTCGTCTAGATCCACCACCGAGACCGCCGCACCTTCGCGGGCGAAAAGCAACGCCGTCGCCCGCCCGATGCCCGATGCACCAGCGGTGATAAGTGCTCGTTTGCCCGTTAGAGCATCCATGATGTGATCCTCCTCCCTCAGCATGACACCTTACAAATAACTTGCTCGTTGTAGCCAGTTATTACTCTGATGTAGCCACTGAGCATCCTATCCGTTCCCTGGTCACCGGTATCAACCCAAAGAGGTCGCCCGCCTAGTGAATTGATCTTTTCAGGAGTGCTCACCACGATGATGTGCTCCTTTCCCACTTTCTTGATAACTTCTGGGCTTATCTGCTGGTTCCCTCTGCCGAAGATACACCCCTGACCACCGATGGGGGTAACGATTATCTTCGCCTTCCGCCCTTCAAGGAGCTTTAGAAGTTGAGACTCGTTAACGTCAGCGGCAAGCAGTTTTCCCTTGAATACCACATCCACGCCTATTATCGTCTTGCTCAATCCTAACTTAGAGGTAATGGCTCTGGTTGTAGTCCCGGGCCCGATGATGTAGAGAGAGTCATCTTCCATTCTATCTACGACGTAAGAGGCTATCTCCTCCAGGGACGACTCTTCTCCGGGGCTACTGGCAACCTTCAGACTCTGGACCAGTCTTCTTTGAAAGGGGATCTTGAGGTAGCCGTATAGTTTCGCCGCAACGATGCCCTGTCGAAAAGCCTCCTCGTCAACATCCATGACCTCGGCCTCCTTGAGGCTGGATACCCTTCCCTGCAGATAGGACACAGCGAGCTCTCCCGCGCTTAAGGGGCTTGTGGCAAAGACTGCGGAATGGATCTTAACCCCCGCAGGGATTCCAAGAACTGGGAGCCCCTCTCCAATGGCACTATAGATGTCCCTGGCAGTGCCATCCCCGCCTGCAAAGAGCAAGAGATCCACCTTCGACCGCTGCATTTCCTGGGCTGCATTTTTGCTGTCTTGGGGGGTCGTTTCACCCTGTTTGATGGAGCCGATGACCGTGGGCTCAAAACCACATGCTCTGGCTGCGTCTTCTCCCATTTCACTGGGGTAGGTGATGAGCTCAAGATCTTCTATAGACTTGATCCTTTCCAAGGCCTGGGTAGCCCGGTTGAGCGATTGGGGTACAGCGCCCAACTCCAGGGCCTTCTTTTGTATCTCCGCTCCATCACTCCCTTTAAGTCCGACCCTCCCACCTATGCCGGCAATTGGATTAACGATTAAGCCTAACCTCTTTCCCATTTTCATCGCTTTTACCTGCCATGCGCCCCCATATGGTTGCTAATTCGCCTCTTTGCGCACCTTCCGTAGATAGGCCCTCCAGGTCATCGCCCACTCCGACGGATCGTCTAGAGGGGTGTGGTCAATGGTATGGATAGTGCTGTTGTGAGGAGCCGTCTTGACCAACTCCGGGTTCGTGTGTGCCTCCTCGGCTACGTGAGCGAGGATGGCCGCATATTCGTCGAGTTCGTCCTTGGAATACGACTCGGTCGGTTCGAGGGTGCAAGGCTCCGGAACGATCCAAGGGTGGTGGCTAGTCCAATAGTGGACGCCAAAGTCCGCCACTCGAAGCCCGATCTCCTCAGAATGAACGCCCGTCTCTTCGCTCAACGCTTTCCAACTATACCGGATCTGTTCAATGCGGCGTTTGCCCTTGGCATACGGTGCGCTAACTCCCGGGATCTCTGACATCCTCTTAAGCAGGTAGTTGTTGTTGAGGACAGCGATTTCGGCGACCTCCCTCAAGCCCTCTGCGCCGAGGCTCATGACCCAGGCATACGCTCTCACAACGACGGGGGCAACTCCATAAAATGGTCCTATCTTTCCAATACTCTCCGGCCGGTCATAGTTCAAGTGATACCTCTGGCCATCGAACTCGATGACCGGGAGCGGCAGGAACCTGGCCAATTCTTGAGTGACGCCGACAGCGCCGACCGCCGGTCCACCACATCCGTGAGGCGAGGAGAAGGTCTTATGCAGATTAAAGTGGCAAAGATCAAAGCCAGCGTCACTGGCCTTGGTTATTCCCAGAATTCCGTTGGCGTTTGCCTGGTCGTAGGCACAAAGCCCGCCTGCCTCATGAACGACCTTCACGAACTCCTCGATCCTTGGATTGAAGATCCCTGTGTCTTCCGGATTTGTGATCATCAGCCCGGCGGTCCGCTCTGAAACTGCCGCTTTCAACGCTTCCAGATCGGGGTAGCCGTCCTCGTCAGGATAGAGGGTTATGACCTTGAAACCGGCGGTTTTGGCACACGCCGCATTAGAAGGGTGAGAGAAGATGGTGGTGATGATCTCGTCGCGCTGCCCCGCTTCCCCACGGGCCTCGTGAGAGGCTCGTATGATCGAGGCGTTGGTATATATGGCGGCGGAACCGGCGCCGGGTTGCAGGGAGAACCGCTCCATCCCCGAGATCTCTTTGAGGATCTGCTCAAATCTGTAGATCACCTCCAGGATGCCCTGAACCGTCTCTTCGTCTTGCAGGGGATGAAGTTCTGTCATTTGGGGCATTCTGGCCAGTTGGTCGTTGACCTTGGGGCTGTATTTCATGGTGCAGGTTCCCTGCCCGACATCGATGTTTAGATCTGTCCCCAGAGTTTCTTGTGATAGTCTCACATAGTGCCTGAGGACCTGGGGCTGGGAGAGTTCGGGTAGTTTGGGAGGCTGCTTCCTGCGCATGGTTTCTGGCAGAGCGGCTAGAACATCCCCGACCACGTTTCTTATCTCCTCTTCCACCTCGGGGACAAGGATGCCCCGCTGGCCTGCACGGCTCAGTTCGAAGATTATCGGTTCATCCCACCTGGCTTGATGAAACCGTCTCAGATTCGGCTTTCCGTCTGTATACCTTTGCTTCGTTATATCTTGGCTCATATCACCTCCTTCAGGGCGTTCACCAGCCTATCGACGTCATCTTTGCTGTGAACTTCGGTCACGCAGTAGAGGGCGCTACGGCCCAGTTCTGGGAACTCTCTTGTCAGGTCTTTTCCACCGAAGATCCCGCGCATCAATAGAGCCTTGTTGATTTCCGCAACTGTCTTGCCCGTGCCATCGAAATTGACCACAAACTCCTTGAAATGGGGCGCCTGGAAAAGGGGAGCCTTGACGCCCTTTATCTTGTCTATCTCCAACATGGCGTAACGCGATCTCGACATGATGCCCTCTCCGATCTCCACCATGCCCTGAGGCCCCATCAGCGCCAGGTAAACACCGGCCGTAATGCCCCACAAGGCAGCGGCCGTGCCCACCCACTCTTTGCCCCTCTCCCGGACGGCAAAAGAGGTCCTTTCATAAGCCACGTCGCCGAACCCATATTCTCCTTCAACAGATGTGGGGGCGATGCCAAACAGGCGGGAAGGGTATTCCATCACATACCTCTCTTCGTCCTGGGTGGCGATGAATCCGGCCTGGCCGCCACCGAACTGCACGTGCATGCCAAGGGGCTGTATGTCGCCGCAGACAATGTCTGCCCCATACTCTGCCGGCGGAGTCAGGATCCCCAGCGAAATCGGGTCGACCCCTACAATGCAGATCGCACCGTGATCATGAGCTATCCTGGCAATCTCGTCTCCACGAGTTTCGACAAAACCGAGGTAGGATGGGTTTTCCAAGTAGACAGCGGCCGTCTCTGAAGAGATTTCGGCCTTGAGGGCATGAAGGTCCAGTTGTCCAGTCTCGAAATCGTAGCCTATCAGCTTGATCTCTATTTCGGGCTTGCAATAGTCTCTGATTTTAGACAGTTTATCAGCGCTGATGGTTCTAGAGATCAACACTTCGCGCCGGCCTGTAATCCGTGATGCCATGCGGATCGATGTGGCGGCGGCTTGGAAGCCGTCATACGTTGGGACATTGACGACATCCATATTCAGAAGCTCACCCATCATACTGGCGTACTCAAAAAGAGCCTGAAACCTGCCGTGATCATCGTAAGGTTCACCTGCGTAGGCGGTCAAAAACTCGCCTCGCTGGTTCACCTCATCACATACGGCTGGAACATGATGCTGGTAACATCCGGCTCCCAAGAAGCTAAGATACTCTCGACAGGTCTTGTTCTTTTCCAGAATGCCTTCTAGGTGCCTCTTTAAGGCATACTCGGACAAGAGGGTTTTAGGCAACTTCATCTTTTCTTTGAGCCTGAGTTTCTCCGGGATATCCTCGAAGAAGCCCTGCGGGCTCTCTGCTCCGATCTCTTTGAGCATTTGCTCTTTTACCGCGGGCACAGAATTGGGGATATAGGGATAAGCAGTGGGTTTTTGCTTGTTCATGCTCTCTTCCTCCAGTGTTCTTCTATTTTCTCCCTCGGTTTCAGCATCATTATCTCAAATGGCAAGCACCTACCCTCAGCGAAATCACCCCTGCAAGCCTCTCTTTGGATTCTATCATACCACAGATGCACATTCCTGCACCAAATCTCCCCAGTCTCGCTGGCCTTGACATGGCAAGTGGCTGATAGCCGGAACCTCTTGCCTCGACGACCGGACGACCTAAACCGGTCAAAAGAGCCTCGCTGCTATCGGCCTCCATGCGTTCAAAGAGGTGTGAACACTCGTTGAGGCAATGACTTATGCCAACCTGAACCCATCCATGGGTGCTGGTTGCACGCTATCCCTGCGGAGGAGACGCAAAACTGCCTTCTAGGTCATCCTGGCGTGAGCGGGGCCTTTCCTCCCCTCTAAAACGAGTAAATGAGTACCTTGACCGAATCCATTTTGAGGAACGGTAGTAGGGCCTATCTCTGCGAAGCCGAGCCCCGCCTCATCATGAGGAACCTTTCCCTCAAACACGCCTTGGAGTCTTATAGAAGCAACCTACATGACCACCGAGGGGATGTGACGAGAGGAAAGGAGGTCTTCACATCGACATAGGAAATGGATATTCATAGCCACATTAAGAGAAGATCGCCACCGATCCTGCAAGGGACTGGACTTCCAGGATCTGACGGTGGGTTCTTAGGTCGATGAGGATGCAGGGGATAACCATGCGGGTGGAGCGTTGCTGGTGAAGGAAAGGAGCGATTTAGTGAGTGTGAATGCTAGTTAGATACTATAACCCTCAGCCCTGCTGCTGCCTCTCACTACGCACTTCTTCCCAAAGTCGGTATCCATCCTCGCCGCTATGCAAAGGGCTATACGAATTCTAAGGCCAAGACCCCCCACCGCAATGTCTCTTTGAACGATGCGTAGGAGCGGCCTCAAAAGCTTTGCGACGTAAATTCTCGACCTTCTCAGCGATCAGTCACTCGCCTTTCTTTTCGGTACGGACAACCAGTTTCGGCTGGCGCCGCCGAGAGCCAAAAGAACACCCGCTCCTTGACCGACTCTCCGTTCTCAGAGGGCACCGTAGACGCAACTCTTGAGTCCCAGACCCTGTCCGTTTGTAATGTAAGCATAAGATCATTGTGACTCCGCGGTCGAGTATGGGCAGGGTATCGCTATGAGGCAACGACGGTCCGGCCTTTCTTTCCCTTTCATGGAGAGCAAGATAGAGGTGCCTCGTGCGCGAGAAGGGCTGTTGCGCCGGCCTCGCTTGTTCCAGTTCATCGAAGAGCATCTAGACCGCAAACTGATCCTCATCTCCGCCGCCGGATACGGGAAGACTTCGCTTTTGATTGACCTTGCCGACCGAACTTCACTGCCAGTTTGCTGGTACTCTGTAGATGAGGCAGATCGAGATCCTGTTGTCCTATTGGAGGGCTTGAGGGCGACCATCGAGCACACTTTCCCAGGCTTCCCTCCGGGAATGATCTCAACAAGGAAACCAAGCGCTCCCGCACTAGCCGATGCGCGAGACATCGTTGCTTCCCTTCTTAGAGATATCCATCGACACCTCCCTGAACGGTTTATCGTCAGACTGTGTGAAAATCTCCTTAATATACCATGCACGGTATAATTCTTCAAAGAAATCCCAAGAAGGGGGAACGGGAATGGCTTATATTGAAGGCATGCCAGGAATCAAATGATCCTATTCCCTGAGGCAATCGATGACCACATCGAAGAAGATAACCCTGTCCAGTTTATTGAGGCCTTTGTTGATAGTCTGGATTTAGTGGAACTAGGGTTTAAGCATTCACAGCCTGAAGAGGTGGGGCGGCCACCTTACAACCCAGCCGATATGTTGAAGCTCTATATCTATGGTTATCTGAACAGGCTACGATCGAGTCGCAGCCTGGGGAAGGAGTGTGCACGGAACCTAGAGTTAATGTGGCTTATGAGGAAGCTCCGCCCTGATTTTAAGGCGATAGCGGACTTCAGGAAGGAGAATACAGAGGCCATCAAACAGGTCTGTGAGGAATTTACCCTCCTCTGTAAGAAGCTTGAACTATACTTAAGAGGGCCATAAGAGAGATGGAAGAGAAGGTCAGGGAGTATCGGCTGAACTGGATGACAACGACAGAAGGGAAGCCGGTGTTAAGAGCCCCAGAGCTGAGGAGATAAAGGCAAAGATTGAGATACTTCGTGAACGAGGGGTTACTAAAAGAGCTAAGGGCCAGCGGTGAGAGCCAGATATCGTTGACCGACCCCGACAGGAGTAACCAACGAAGCAAAAGGCCATGATCAGTTGAGCAGGGGGGCCAAAGAGATATTAGAGGTAGAACGACTGGAGGTATTGGCAGATAAGGGATACTATAAGGCCGCAGAGGTAAAGGAATGCGTGGATAACGGGATAATCCCCCCGGGGCGAGAGAGCAGAGTCCCCAAGGAGATAAACGTACCCCGGCCAGGATTCTACAAAGAGAGGTTTAAATACGATGGAGAGGGGATCTTTACCTCTATCGTTGGGAGCATGAAGAGGTTTTAGAAGATATGCGACAGAGGGTGGAAAGCAATAGGGACAAGGTAAAGAAGAGGCAATGGTTAAGTGAGCATCCTTTTGGGACGATAAAGCGGTCAATGAATCAGGGATACTTATTACTTAGAGGATTGGATAAGGTAGCTGCAGAGGTCAGTCTCATCATCCTGGCGTACAACATCAAGACGGTAATTAACATAGTTGGGTTAAAGGCAATGATAGAGACCCTGGCGTAGGCTCCTCCATAGCGGCAACTGGGCAGGCATATTGGGAAGGATAACAGAATAGAAGGCAGGATGCTGATTAGGCCCTTGGGTTTCACGGCTTACAATGAAACCCTGCTCCACTCAAAGATCTGCAGAGATTTTTCACACAATCTGACGTAGCAGCCAAGGGTCTGGTGGCTACGGAAGCGTTTATCTCCTTTCCGGTCATGGGTGTCACTGGAGCCGTTCTCGCCGTCACAACTCACTTTTTCGAGTTCTTGCCAGTGAATAAGCAGACGTACCAGGATTGTCTGAGTAGCCAAAACTATCGCATGAACTGGACAAGGGACAAACCTATGCCGTAGTGGTAACCACCGGCGGTGGTTTCTACCGTTACCAATTGCACGATCTCGTCGAAGTGGTTGACCATATGGAACAAGCTCCCTGCCTCCAGTTTCTTGGCAAAACCGACCAGGTTTCAGACTGGTTCGGGGAAAAACCGAATGAACATTTCGTAGCAGAAACCTTGGACAAGATCTTTCACAAGCACGGAAGAATTTCCTGTGGGCTTGCGTTACACCTTGACTTCCGTGACGAAGACAAAGCGTGTGTAGACCAAGTTCGCGTCATGTTCCGACGGCGACTCAGTCGTGATCTGGTGCGTATTACTATGCAGGCCTGTGAATAATCCCCCAGTGCGAGAAAATCCCCAAGCTACGACTACGGTTTTCGGCCTCCGTGACCCCGCTGATAGACAGCGTCACTCGGTCCTTCCAACTTCGACGAGTTTGACAACGATCTTGGTACGCTAAACGCTAGCCACATCGGCGTGTGAGCGACAACACGTTGCACGACTCTCCAGCCGCTGATCTCTCCGCGATGACCAGCGCCTATTTTGTCCTTTCGCAAATGCTGGTTGCGGGACCTGGCACGGTTCTTGCATCAATATAAAAGTGAAGCGACCAGTGACGTGAGCCTTCCTACTATGAAGTGAGGGTGGCGAGGGCGTTGCGCACACTGTCCGGTGATGGCGAGAAAACCCTTCGTTGCCTATAGGGAGCCAGCTCTTATGTGAGGCGTAGTGAATCGCTATGTCTGGTGCCATTGTCTTGCTATCAGGAGTATATGCTTGACCGTGGCTTCCCTTTCTTGGCTGTCGGTTTGTCGAGTACTCCGTTTCTAGAGAGTTGCAGCGGTTCTCGGTGGTCTTATGGCGTTTGAGGGATGTTCCTGGCCATCTTAAAAGCAACGAGGTCTATGATTGTCTCTTCAAGTCGAGATGCGTCGTTTAGTCGCCAAGCATGCTCAGCAGGTGACCGAGCGGGCTGTCGTCCTAGCACGGGCGGTAGGACTATCGGAAGCGGTGACAGCGCTGGGGGTTGCGGGCAACCTTCACGACGTGGGGAAGATCGGGATCCCTCCCGAGGTTCTTCGAAAGCCTGAGGCTCTCACCTCGGAGGAATGGGAGATGATCCAAGAGCATCCTCGCTTAGGGTACATGATGTTGCAGCAAGTTCCTCATACGGAAACAGTGCTTCAGGCTGTGCTGCATCACCATGAACGATGGGACGGCCACGGATACCCCTCAGGCTTGCAGGGTGAGAACATCCCTTTGCTATCCAGGATCCTAGCTGTGGCGGACGCTTTCTCAGCTATGACAGCAGACCGACCTTATCGCAAGGCGTTCACCCTCGAGGAAGCCGTGGACGAATTGCGCCGCAACGCTGGAAGGCAGTTCGATCCAGAGCTAGCAGAGAGGTTCATTGACCTCGTTCAGAAAGGAGAGATCGAGTAGCCTAGAATCTGCCCAACATGATCTGGACCGCCGTCTCCCCCGGGTCGCCGAATGGTTCCCGTCTTGAAGGATCACTTGCTCGGTGCCACACAGTCGCAGCAAGAACCGACGCCCAGACTCGTGGCGGAGAGAGGCGCGGATAGGAGAGTGGTAGATGAAGAGAGCAATTGCGGTCGTTGTCTTCTGCATCTTATTGGTCGCCTGTGGCGATGTGGCCGGTGCGCCCCAGGCGTCACTAGACCATCATATCTATCTCCCGTTGATCTGGAAGCAACAGCCGCCCATGGCCCTCCCTGATTGGCCCCGCCCTGCCGATGACAACGGACTAGGCATACATTTTCTGGCCCAGCCTCACTATTCCGAGGAAGAGTTAGACTTCCAGATCGCGCGGATGGTCTCGTTGCGAATGAAATGGGCCTTGGTGATATATGGGGATGAGATCCAACTGAGGAAGGCGGCGATAAAGTTTCGAGATGCGGGGATCACCGTGGTCTGGCGAAGAATGGCTCGCCCCTTCAAGCCCATATACGACTTGGATCGCGATGTGCAGATATTGCAAGAGGTGGGGATGCCCCCCTACATGCAACTCTACAACGAGCCCAGCCTACCCGCGGAATGGGGTGAGCGGGAGATCGACCAGGAACTGTTCCTAAACAACCTGTTGAAGGCGGCCGCCCAGGTTTATAACGCCGGAGGGTACGTGGGGCTCCAATTCGTGGACGAAAGATGGCTGGTGGCCGCCCTACAAGAGATGAAAGCCCGCGGCGGGGAGGCGATCTTCGGTCGTATGTTCTTCGTCCCCCACCCTTACGGCTTGAACCACCCCCCTTCCTACACGGAGGATTGCAACGCCGTCCTGGGCTTCCTCTGCTTCGCTGAGGTCTTCGAGCAAGAGATAGGGTTCGTTCCCCCCATGATTGCCGGGGAGGGTGGGTGGAAATATCGGGCCAGCGATGACTCCAGGTTTTCCATAGTGGACGACCAACTTCACGCCCAGTATCATAGGGAGCTCTTCGAGTGGTTCCGAACTGGCCTACTCTCCAATGGAGAATCTCTCCCCGACTATCTCTTCGCCTTCTGTCCTTGGCTCCTCTCGGACAAGATGGATGATAGCGCCTGGTACGATAGTTTCGCTGGTGACCGTATACTGACGATCGAGGCCGTAAGGTCTATCCCTCCCTTCGTACGGAAATTCAGTTGGGATTAGCATACCGCGCGGGTCGGTTGTGGACTGACGCGGACGACTCGAGCTATTAGTGTCGCATCGCCGATCAGGGAGATCAGCAGCCCTTCCTACTGAGGATGAAAGGGGCCTTTCATGACTCTGCTCTACTGTCTCCACTCCCCGATTCCGCCACAAAACCCCTGTTTTGAGCATGATCATTCCCCCAGACCCCCTGAGACTGGGATTTCTGGGGTATTTCTAAGGATGACATTATCCATGAGACCCCTCTTAACAAGTGAAAATCACCCCGAGGTATCTCGATACCTACACCTGGAAAATCGCCTGCTAAAATGGGGCTTAGAGGGTCTGATGGTGTCGTGAGTAATGATGGACCAAATCCACTTCGAAGTGGCCTGGTTGTTGCTCGTTCCAGGCGATTCGCTTCCTGGGGACATCTCGGGTTACTTTATTGCTCCTGGAAGATCTTCGGCGAGGGAGAAGGGGCTCGTCTTGCCGGATGCGCTTGAGGATCCGTTTCACGGTTGAGACGCTGATCTTGCTCAACTGAGCCAAAAGATGGGGTGAGATCTCCAATTCACTGATGAGTAGCCATCCAAACCAGATTGGGGGTAAAACATCCGATGTATCGCTCAGCGCAGAGGTGGTCAAAACTCTCGGAGATGACCCGCAAGGCATCATCAACCTCAGGGCCGTAGGCGCGGCCCCGTTGCTTCTGGCGGGGTTTGCGCCCCAAGCACCCATGTCTCATCCGTTGTCTCAGCCGGATCAATCTCTTGCGGTGGAGTCCGGTCACCGCTTCCATCTCGTCCAACAACTGGCCATGCCCCTTTCGGTGGGCATAGTTCCTCCGGCAACATTTTAGGTGAACCAATGCGAGTCGTTGACGTGTGGTGTATTGTGTGCTATAATCGGAAATTAGTAAGGGTCTTAAATGAGGAGGGGTGGAGATATGTAAAGATAGTTGTTCCCCCATAACCAGGCGAGAAGTCAGGTGCAGTTCTACAATGACAAGATGTAGCAGTATATGCGAAGTTCTAAAAAGGAGGGAGAGATGGGTAGTAAAGGTTTGACCCGCCGTGAATTCGTTCGCGGCGCAGCAATAACCGGCGTTGGACTTGCTGCAGCGGCATGCGCCCCAGCGGCCACACCGACCCCAGCGCCTGCCGCAACGCCTACCGTGCCTGTTCCAGCGGCTCCTACTGACGAGAGGTCCGTACTAGCTCAGAAATACAAGAACGCTGAGCCTGGAGAGAAGTTCATGGTAGGCTATCTCACTTGGGGTCTAGCGCAAGGATACCTGATGATGTGCTGGCAGGCTAATGAGCAAGCCTGTGATCAGCTCGGTCTGACATTCAACGGTGCAGTGTGTGAGGACGATCCAGCGTGGATCAGTAAGACTGAGAGTATGATAGCTGCCGGGGCAAAGGCGATAATCATGAACTGTCCATCCGCGCCTGTCGTGCCTGAGTTGGCGCGTATGTGCAACGAGAACAACGTGTTCATGTTATCGCACTTCGGATATACTGGGGAGATGATACCAGGAGACCTTGGGCCACGATGGGTCGTAGATAATACGCCTCTGTCAGACGAGCAGACCTTCCTCCCCTTAATGCTACTCTTCGAGAAGATGAGAAGGGATGGAAGGACGAAGTTACTGCACCACCAGGCGCACGCGACGGCTGCTACCGTATCCACAGTCTACATAAACCTAGGGGTCTTCCAAGCCTGGAGATTCTATCCAGAGATGGAAGTGCTAGGCCACCAATATGGTAACTGGTGGTTCGAGGGAGGGCATGAAGCTGCTGAGGCGTCACTGGCGGTCCGAACGGATTATGAGGGTTTGTGGGGCGCCAACGACTCGCAGACCATGGGCGCTAAGAAGGCACTCGAAGATGCTGGTATAGATATCGGCCCATACACGGCCTCGAGAGACATGGAACTGGAGTCTGCGGGAGAGATACTTAAAGGAAAATTCCTGGTTACCGCTGGATTCGCCATACCCTACTTCGGGGGAAGAATGACCCCGATGGCATACGACCTCTGCGTTGGAGCATGGTATCCGCTGCCCGATGAGATGCTTCAAGCCGGTAGGATAGATTGTTACGGTAGACCTGAGGAAATGGCGGAGCTGGCCGAGGCTACCCGCCTAGTTTTTCATCCGAACTTCAAGCTAGGCCCACTCGATGACAATTATGAGCAGATATTGATGAAGCAACATGTGGATCCGGCGAAGCCGCGGGAGGACTTTCCATATGACTTCAGGCTAATCTCCGTATCAAAGTGCAAGGAGCTCGGCCTGACATATGACAGGCATGCAGGTGGAGGAACCTACCTAGGCCAGCATGACTACTACTACCCGGCAAAGCTCAAGAAGTTCGGAAGCGTCGAGGCAATCAGGGCTCACGTTGCCGCTCTCCATGAGCACTTCCTCGACTTCAGCTGGGCCGACACGTGGGAGGAAGCAGAGGAATACGCGAAACAGTTCCCGCCAGAGCTAAAGACAGAGCCCCTCTGGCTGTAAAGACAGAAAGACAAAATCGTTCGTCTGTGCCCGCCTTTGGCGGGCACAGACGTTCGCTGTGTTGAGAAACCAGCGATGTGCGGGCTGCGAAGTGGGCCAGGCGATGGTTCTTTGAGGGGGTGTCCTCGCGCCGCGGCGGCCAAAGACCCGCCGCTTGCAGTGGGTCTTTTACTTTTGTAACTCGCGGTGATTAGTGTTAAAATAGTGGGCAGGATGGATTAGGATGGTGATGCCGATGGATGGTTCATTATTGGAAGTAAAGGGTGTTTCCAAAACCTTCGACGGGGTCGTGCATGCCCTAGATGACGTTACTATAGCGGTCCGCCAAAATGAAATAGTAGGTGTTGTCGGGGAAAATGGAGCCGGAAAATCCACGCTAATGAAGATTTTGGTAGGCGTTTATGCTCCAGATAAGGGAGAGTTGTATTATAGGGGAAGAAAAGTCCCCTTTCCCAAGAATCCAAAAGAGGCGGCAGAAAGAGGAATCTCCATAGTTTACCAGGAAAAAGGAGTCATACCCCATTTACAGGTATATCAGTTCCTCCTCCTAGGCCATGAGGATAAGTATGTAAAACTATCGAGATTGCAGATAGATAAAATGAAGAAGGATGCTAGGGAGATATTGGAGGAGTTTCATGTGAAATGCGATGTTGAGAACTTTATGTATGAACTGCCGCTTTCCACCCAGAAGATGGTTGAAATAGCGAGAGCGATTCTGAGTGTAAGATTGGAGCACGGAGATGATGATGTTACCTCGATCATAATACTCGATGAGCCGACCGCGCCATTAACCATCGAGGAACGTCGGGGGTTATTCAGCGACATATTGGAGATGAAGAAAAATGCTTCGTTCATCTTCGTTTCACACATAATCCCTGAAGTGATGGAATTCACGGACAGAGTACACGTGTTGCGAGATGGCAAGCTGGTTGCCCACTATGACTTGTCCAAGGAGAAGATAACAGAGGAAGATCTGTTCAGGGCGATAGTGGGCAGAGAATCCTCGGAATATATCTACAAACCAGAAGTTAAGGGAGTTGTGAGCGAGGAAGTAGTTTTGACCGTTAAGGATTTGACCAAGAATGGATGCTATTATGATATCTCCTTCGACCTTCGCAAGGGAGAGTGTATAGGGATCTTTGGCCCAGCGGGATCGGGCAAAAGCGAGATAATAAAAACAATCGCTGGCCTCATGAGTTTTGAAGGGGGGGGCCTAATAGTCAGAGGTCAAAAAGTCAAAGCCGACGAACTCCCCCACTTTAGGTTAGGAAGGGGTATTGGATATTTCTCAGGTGAAATCGGGAAAGAGCTGTTCCTCAACTGGCCGATCACGAAGAACATCTCAATAGTTAGTATCGAGAAAATATTGTTAAGAATGCTCCCGGTGATAAGTTTCAACGCTGAGAGAAAGATGGCGGAAAAGATCGTGAAGAGGTTGAGAATAAGTGCCCCGAGTGTTAACACGGATTGCTACTCTCTGAGCGGCGGTAGCAAGCAGAAGGTTTCCGTGGGGAAATGGCTTGAAAGGAATCCCGACATACTTCTGCTAGAGGACCCAACGATAGGAATAGATGTGGGGGCCAGAGAGGACATCTACGAAACTGCCTTGGAGATGAAGAAGAGCGGCATCTCCATGATCCTCGTAAGCGACGATCCTAAAGAATACTCCATGCTATGCGACAAGATAATGTTCATAAAGGATGGAAGAATTCAAAAAGTTCTTAGCCCTGAAGAGTTTGGAAAGGTGATGGCGGCGTGAAGATCCTGGGCAGTAATAAAATAACTCCAGTCATAATTCAAACTCTAAAGACGCACCCCCTCATTATAGCGTTAATTGCTTTCGTCGTAATGTTTTCAGTTTTAATCCCAGCAAGATTTTTGACACCCTTAAATTTCTCGAGCATTCTAAGACTGTTTGTAACATACACATTATTTGCGCTCGGCCCCACAATTGTGGTGGTGATCGGCTCGCTGGACTTATCTTATGTTGGGATTTGGATGCTGGGGGGTGTCCTCCTGTGGCTTCTAATGCCGATACTAGGGATGCTCTCAATTCTTGTCTATCCACTATTGGGGTTAGCGACAGGGCTCCTCATTGGCGTAATACAAGTCAAGGTGAAAATACCCTCCTTCATACTGACCTTAAGTTTATTAGTAACATTCGCGGGATTAGCAGCATGGCTCGCAGGAGGAGTCTCCAGACCTGTTCGCGAATACGCGTTTATAACCGCGCCGTTGATACCCCACCTCCCCACGGCCTTTCTATGGTCTATCCCCATAATAATCGCCGCGGTATTCATTATGAAACGCACTAGGATAGGCACATATCTATACGCTATTGGGTCAAATGAAGAAGGGGCTGGATTAGCCGGAATAAACGTCGATAAGTACAAGATCTTGGCTTTCACGTTAAGCGGGCTATTAACAGGCATAGGATTGATTATCCTATTCCAACATCTCGGAGGTTCGGCGCCAGTAGAGCTAAAGTTAGGCAACCTGGTTTGGCCGCTCGCGGCAATCGTCTTGGGGGGAACGCCGCTTGTAGGGGGAAGCGGTGGGCCCCACAGAACGGCACTCGGCGCGTTGACGTTAGCTGTAGCTACTCAGGGATTGTACCTTATGATATTGCTTCCTGAGGTGGTAGCCCTCCTCTTGGGGCTATTGCTAGTTGCAGCCATTGTAATAGGTACCAGGGGGTTGAAGGGGGTAACGATCACGTGAAGGTGAAAAGGTGATGGCCAGACAACTTCTTTCCCAGGAACGGCTTCGAAGAAACGTGACCACAGTCGGGCCGATGGTCGCTGTGATAGCGATTATCGCTGGATTCCAAGCGATAAACCCAAGATTCCTCAGCTATCATGGGATAGTAGCTTTAGTCAATAATATGTCAATTTACCTAATAGCCGCCTGCGGATTGACTTTCGTCATAATGACGGGATCTTTTGACTTCTCAGTGGTAAGCATTCTGAGGCTTGCAGCACTCCTGTGCGCATTAAACATCGAAAGGTTCGGGCTCTTGGTGATTCCTTTAGTTTTACTAATAAGCGTGGGGTTCGGCTTCATTAACGGGCTACTCGTCGCCAAGTTCAACGTCCCCTCTTTCATGGCCACGCTCGGCGTTTCCTTCGCAGTTGACGGAGTAGGGCTGTACCTCGTGGGACGCCGCCTATTCATAATGGGAGGTGAGAGAGCTGAGACCTTCATGGCCCTGGCAACGACCCGCATAGCGGGTTTACCATCGGTATTCTATTGGGCGATGGCCATTTGGATTATAAGCACTTTCATAGCCTTGTGCACGCCATTTGGAAGGCGCACTTACGCGCTCGGAGGAAACCCGATAGGCGCTAGGCTTTCGGGCATAAACGTGGAGAGGCATAGAATTTACGTTTTCATGCTCAGTGGCTTTCTCAGCGGGCTGGCAGGAGTTTTGTTCATGGCATGGCAGGGGGGCGGCTCCATGGAGATTGGAAAACATATGCCCGTACCGCTTTTCGCGAGCGTGGTCGCGGGCGGCACAGCCCTCACGGGAGGCGTGGGAGGCCCGCACAGAACCTTGCTTGGAGTGATGATCATTACATGGAGTGAAGTTGGGATGATGATGCTCGCGCTCCCCTACTACATCATAATGGTATTCTTCGGCTTAATCGCCATAGGAATGAGCATAGCCACGATAGATAGGAGAAGGATAAAGATCATTAAGTAGGATTCACTGATTCCCTCACCCACAGATAGCTCAGTGATTATTTGAGGCGATTCCACATTACTTGTCTAGAATTTCCCCGTTTCTCTCAGTTGTAAATGCTTATTATTTACATTATGACAAAAAATAAGATAATACTATAAAATATTCGGTATTTTACGGATCGAAACGCGCGCACCTCATCCCGGGACGTCGTTCTTTGAGTACATTTCAGGATTGAATATGGATCAAGGGACCATCGTTGCCACCTTATCAAAGGGAGGAGCATTGAAGACCGAAGGTGATCTGCTCTGTATGAAAAGGGGGACAACAGCCCGGATAGTAATAGTATCAAATAGTACTAATTAATAAGTGGAAGGTGCGTAAATGCAGATCTTGGAGAATAAAGTTGCTATCGTTACAGGTTCATCAAGGGGAATCGGCAGGGCAATAGCGATTGCTTTTGCAAAAGAAGGATGTAAAGTGGTTGTGAACTATTGCCACTCCAAAGAGAATGCAATGGAAGTTTCAGAGGAGATCGAAAGAATTAATCCAAACGGAAGTATCGTTATTCAGGCTGATGTATCAGCGGAAGATGAAGTAGAAAGGATGGTTAATAAAACCATATCTGCGTTTGGAAAACTACACATACTGGTGAACAATGTCGGCGTTTTTCATAGATGCGCTTTCCTCGATATGTCACTGAGCGAATGGGAGCACATCATCCACAACAATCTCACGAGTGTCTTTCTGTGCACACGCATCGCTATTCCGCATATACTGAAAAATGGATGGGGCAGAATCATTAATATTTCCTCGACATCGGGAATAACGGGCGGGACTTCCGGTGCTCATTACGCTGCTGCAAAGGGCGGCGTAATAGCGTTTACAAAGGCCCTCAGCAGCGAGTTTGCACAGTATGGGATAACGGTTAATGCAATCGTTCCGAGCAAAATAGAAACAGATATGTTGTGGGGGTCTCTTGATGAAAAGGGCAAAGAGACATTGCTCAAGAAAATTCCTGTAAGAAGATTCGGCAAACCGGAAGAAATCGCAAGCCTTGCCCTTTTTCTCACTTCTGATAATGCCGGATACATCACTGGCGAATCGATCGTTGCCTCAGGAGGGTACCGATAATTTTGTACTGTATTAGACATGACAGGCTGAGAATAGTCTGTACGCCTTAATACGGTAAGAAACGTTTCGGCCTATTGATATCCGGCCGCCTTCCATGTCCTGTATAAAGCTTTCCATATTTCCAGCTGCTTCTCGTACCCTGCCTCTCCGATATTCTGTCCCACTCCTCTCCAGCCATCTTAAGGGCTTCTTCCGGTTCCAGCTCTCCCGTGAGGGAGCGGTGAAGGTACAGGTCGAGCACATCGTTGAGGTACGGCACGCCTCGCTCCTCCCAATAGCGCATCTCCTTCTTCATCGGGCGCGTGAGTCCCATCAGCCTGAAGATGACTTTCATCCTACCGAAGAAGGTGCCGCTGACGCCGGGACGAATGCGAGGCAGTAGATGTTTATAGAAGAACTCATTCCACCCCCTCTCAATGATGATGTCGTAGTCATCACCTCGGCTTCGTCGAACTGATAGATGAAGTCCGGGAGCAGTTCTTTTCCGGGTAGCTTCACTCTGACCGGTGTTGAAAAGGCCCAAGTGAGGAGTTTCTCAATGGTTATCCCAGCGTGACGGGCCGGTGCGAAGACGATCATCGGACAGACCGGACCCGGTCGGGTTCTTGCAGGTTGATAGCCGCCTCCAGTCTCTCTTTTGGGTCATGGTCCCCGGTCTATCTCGCCTCCATAAACCGTCGGTAGAGGGTCACGGCCTCGTTCACGTCCTTGCCCCACGCATCAACTCCCACGTATGCTCGCATCTCTTCATTCACTAGACCACCGTCGATCATGACCTTCCCCTGGTCTCACACGCCGGCCTGGGTAAGGGCCTCCACACCAAGGTCGTGCACCTCAAAGCCGTTACTCCTTAGAAACGCTACTACGATATCCTTCCCTATGTCGTGGATGTCACCCTGAACGGTGCCAAAAACCACCTTTCCTGCCATGCCCCACGGTCAGCAGCTAACAGCTTGGGCCCCAGCACGGCCAGTGCGTTCTTGAAGATCTCGGCCGACATTATCAGATCGCTGAGAAACTATTGGCTCTTCTCGAATCGTTCCCGCACGGCATTCCTCTAGAATGGCCGAGGGATCGTCACCTGCGTCGACCCGTTGTCGGACCAATTCTAGGACTCGCTCTTCCTCTAGGTCCGCCAAAGCATCCGCCAACTTACTCCGTTTTTTCTCCATCTCTCTCCCTCCTTCTGGCCTTCTTGGCGTCGCAGCGTAATCTAGCTTGAATAAAACTGGGATATCCCTGTGGGCCCTCAGGTGTCCTGGCTCGGCTTAAGAACTTCTCCTATCAGGCCAGCGTTATTCGCATCAGCACTCTCTCCGTGGCCTTCTTACAACAAGACGCCAACGCTCGCTATCCACGCATAGCGTTGACAATCATTCGATACCTTTCTCTCCGTAACGTTGCAACGGGCCAGGACCATCATTCCATCCACACCCTCACGCGAGATTGACATCTCGATGAATCTCACCCTTCATGGCTTTCCTAGTCAGTTTGAACATCATCCCGCCAAACCTCCCCGAGACTACGATTTCCGGGGTATTTCTAAGGATGACATTATCCATGAGACCCCTCTTAACAAGTGAAAATCACCCTGAGGCATCTCGATACCCATACCTGGAAAATCGCCCGTTAGACCCAGCCTTAGACGGCCTTATTTGGGCGTTGCAGTGAGGCTGGTGAGGGCTGTTGGCCAATGTATGGTCGAGGCCGGCGAATGGAAAAGAGCCAATAGTGGGCCCAGGAAACCTCTAAGTTTTTGGGAATAGGGCTGCAGGCGCTGTCGTCTGGATTGACGGCGTCTTCGTTGGGGAGGCATACTGACAGTGAAAGAGATACGGGTCAATGGTTCGTGTCTATCTGAAAAACCCACGGTAAACAAGGGGTTCTGCCGGTCTCAAAGGTGGAGTAGTGGCACGTCATCGAGAGCTGATGCCTTCTCTTGCTCTACCCTAGAGCGTTCGGGATGCTCCACTTTGAGTTGCACGATAGTTTGATGTACAATAGTTCACAAATTGACAAACACTCCGAGCGCGACCTGGTTCTGAGGCGGTTCCATCTTTTGTCCTCGCTGCTCTGCAGGGGAGG